>OODU01002641.1_pt1 | contig 14999 bp, 9 predicted proteins | sample 1671171 | NCBI WGS metagenome assembly OODU01 (sample SAMN06348129, study PRJEB24527) | human gut metagenome | biome: human gut; feature: ankylosing spondylitis patient; material: feces | host: Homo sapiens | place: China | collected 2015-10
CGTTCTGCGGCAATTATCTTAGTTCGCTGACGGCAGAACAAGTTAGCTTGTCGGCTGCAAAATATCATATTTATTGCTGACATAACAAGCAATATGTGATCGGACAGCAGCTTTGGATATGCAAAGTTTGAGTTTCTTATTAGAGTCTTTCTATCATGTATCTATTAGTTACCAAACAAATCTCCAAATCCGAACCAATCGTTGCCGGATCCGCTGTCGCTGCCGGAATTTCCGTTGTTGCCATTCTGGCTGTTGTTGCCATTCTGGCTGTTGTTGCCGTTGTTGCCGATGTTACCATTGCTGCCATTCTGACCGCTGTTGCCATTGCTGCCGTTCTGACCGTTGTTACCATTCTGGCTGTTGTTGCCGGAATTGCCGCTCTGACTGTCATTGTTGGACGATTTGCCGGAACTTAAACCGTTTAATGAACTGGAACCTTGCAGTGTAACTTTCACTTTCTTTTCTTTATACGTTCCAGAATCACTTCTCTGCAAGATGATCTCTACCTGAGTTCCCTTTTTGTAGCTATTGGCTTTTTCCTGCAGACTTTCGATAGAACGGACTTCCATATTATTAATGGATGTAATGATGTCGCCTTTCTGGATGCCTGCTTTGTCTGCCGCACCATTCTTAGATACTTCTGCAACATAAACACCATTTGGCATATTGTAGGCTGCCATCTCGTCAGAAACCGTTCTTCCGCTGATTCCTAAATAGCCTTTTTCACTATCTTTGAGGTTTTCTTTATTCATCAGATCCTCAATGATCGGTTTTGCGACGGAAATCGGGATCGCATATCCAACACCTTCTACTTCAGAAGCTGCGATCTTAGCAGAGTTAATACCGATAACCTGCCCCTGCATATTGATCAAAGCACCACCACTGTTACCAGGATTGATAGCTGCATCGGTCTGAATTGCCTTGATCGTATTAGAGGAGGAAGAACTGGAGCTGCCACTCTCAGATTCTGAAATTTCACGATCTTTTGCACTAATATAACCAACCGTTACCGACTGACCATAACCAAGTGCGTTACCGATAGCAACTGCCATCTCACCAACTTTAATCTTGCTCGAATCGCCAAGATCAGCTACGCGGATCTTGTTCATCGTGCTCTCTTTGATCTTAGATGTCTGTACTGCGATAACAGCCAGATCATTGCTGCTGTCTGTTCCTTTTACCGTTGCCTCGTAAATCTGCTCATCAATAAACTGTACAGAAATTGTCTTTGCACCATCTATAACATGATTGTTGGTTGCGATCAGCAATTCTTTATCATTCTGTCCTACAATAAATCCGGAACCGGCACTGGTCGTATCCTGTCCCTGATACTGCTGTCCAAACAAGTCATAATAGTTCGCACCCTGTGAAGTGCTTGTGATAGCAACGATTGCCGGCATAGTCTGCTCTGCGATACCGGAAACGTCTGTGGTTCCTGTCTGCGTAGTCGAAGGAGAAGAGGTGCTCTGTGCTGTGCTCGCACTCTTACCGTCTGTTGTTGACTGCAGTTTCGTGGTAGATGATGTTGTCGTAGGCAGGAAGCGATTCGTTACATAGCGAACGCCTTGGAAACATATTCCGGAAACAACACCAAAGATAACGGCACATGCAATGCAAAATGCAATTTTCTTTCCGGTACTTACGCTGCCCGGCTGTTTTGGTTTCTTTGCTTTCGGTGGTTTTTGGTTCGGCTGTCTGAAATTCATCTGTGGACCGCCGTTCATCTGCTGTGGACCACCGTTCATCTGTGAACCGTAACCATTCATTTGCTGTGGACCGGCTCCGCTTTGCTGCGCAGATTCATTATTTGGCTGTGCAGCTCCACCGCCATAATAATCTCCGGAGTGTGTGCTTGTGCCCTCTCCATTCTTGTAAGAGTAGCTGTAAGTACTGCTCTGCTCTGCCTGTGCGCTTGCGCCCTGCTCAGAAGCAGACTGCGCTGTCTCACTGTAAGCCGCCGCATTTTCTGTTTCTACCTGTGGTGCATCGTTGTGCTCCACCGGATTACCGTACTCACCTGTGTATCCTGAATCTGTTCTTTTGTTCTCTTCCATATCTAACCCTCCATTTCTATTTTATGTCCTCTCGGTATCTTCTCAAAACGAGTCACTCCGAGCGTACATTTTTCGTTGGTCAGATTGTCGAATGTATCTCATACGCTCTAACCATTTACAACTAAGAATCTCATGTGCTGTTCTTAGTTTCTGACTGTAAGTCTACCAGTGATTTGTGTTCTTATTGTGAAAACTTCTTTAAGAAAAAGTTAAATCCCAGTTGGATATTGCGAATAATGGAAGAAAATACTATAATACTGTGGTAGCTGATAGATTAATAAAAGCGGGAGGTTTATATTACATTGATACGAGAAAATCAACGATTATTGAATTTATTTCATATTATAATAGATGCCCTTATTATTGCAGCAGCATTCCTGCTGTCTTACGAACTGCGTTTTAACGAGCTTTGGAGTCCGTTGATCCGTCACCACATTATCAGTCCGCCCATCGGATATTATTTGCGGCTGGATCAATATCTCAACACATTGGTATTTTTGATCCCATGTTTTATCATTATATACCGTTTCTGCGGCTTATATGATCCAAAGCGAACCAACAGCAAACGTCATGAGCTTTACTGCCTGATCAAGGCAAACCTGTTTGGTATCGTATATGGTACAGCGATTTTGTACTTTATCAAACAGACTGATTACGCCCGTCTGTTTTTGACCATGTTTATTATGATCAACCTGACCGCAGATTACATTTTCCGTCTGATCGTAATGAGCATATTGAAGCTGTTGCGCAAACGCGGCAAAAACCTGAAACACATCCTATTAGTTGGATACAGCCGTATGGCAGAGGGCTATATCGACCGTCTTCGTGCTCACCCGGAATGGGGCTATTATGTACACGGTATTTTGGACGATAACAAACCGGTCGGGGAATCTTACCGAAATGTGGACGTGATCGGCAACACCAGACAACTTGCCGATCTGCTTGCTACCAACAAGTACGATGAGATTGCTATCACACTTCGCATCCAGGAGTTTTTCAAATTGGAAAAGATTGTGGCAACCTGTGAAAAATCGGGAATCCATACAAAATTTATCCCGGATTATAATCATATCATCCCGACAAAACCATATACAGAGGATCTGGATGGCATCCCTGTCATTCATGTGCGCCATGTGCCGCTTAGTTCCTCCTTTAACAATGCGATCAAGCGTATCGTTGATCTGTTTGGCGGCATTGTGGCTCTGATCATATTTGCCATTCCAATGTTACTGTTGTCTCTTATCATCAAGATCACCTCACCGGGACCGCTTATTTTTAAGCAGGTACGTGTCGGACTGCACAACCGTGAATTTGCCATGTACAAGTTCCGTTCTATGCGTGTGCAGGAAGAGTCTGCTGAGAAAAAGGCTTGGACAACGGCAAATGATCCTCGTGTTACCAGCATTGGTAAATTTATGCGTAAGACCAATTTGGATGAGCTTCCACAGATCTTTAACGTGCTGAAGGGTGATATGAGTCTCGTTGGTCCTCGACCGGAAAGACCATATTTTGTCAATAAATTTAAGGAAGAGATCCCGCGTTATATGATCAAGCATCAGGTTCGCCCGGGTATGACCGGCTGGGCGCAGGTAAACGGATACCGCGGGGACACATCCATTACCAAACGTATTGAATGCGATTTATATTATGTAGAAAACTGGACACTTTTGTTGGATTTTAAAATACTGTTTTTAACATTCTTTGGACGCAACACCAACAAAAATGCCTATTAATAACAAGAGGAAGGGTTTGATAGAGGTATGGCAAAGGATTATGAAGATTACCGTCGCCGCAATGAGCGTACGCAGGAGGCAGTGCGCCGCAGACGCAACGCTGACTATGCAACACGCCGCAGCGCGGGATATTATGAGGATGAAGATTACAGCGAGCCGGTCAGACGAGCTCGTCAGACTGGTTCGACAAAAAGATCAGGTACCAACGCAAAGCGCAGACAAACTACGAGATCGGGCAACTCAACCGGCAGCCGAAGTCATAGCGGACGGTCCGGCAGTTTCATCGGCAGCCGCAGTCATAACGCACGCTCCGGCAATGTAACAGACAGCCGCAGACGAGATATGCGCTCTGTTGGTGCAGCAGGTAGACGTAATAAGAAACGCCGCCATCCGATCCGCCGTTTTTTACTATGCCTTTTACTGATCGTTGCTTTATGTGTCGGCGGCATATTTGTTTATTTGGTAAAATCACTGAATACGATTGAAAATCATCCGCTATCAGATGTGACACTTTGCGGGGAACAGGATGCAAATATCAAGAATTACACCAATATTGCCCTGTTCGGCGTGGATTCCCGTGCCAACGACCTAAGAAAGAACACACGAAGTGATTCCATTATCGTAGCAAGCATTAATAATAAAACACACGACGTCAAGTTAGTGTCCATTTACAGGGACACTTATGTAAAGATTCATGATCATGGCTGCACTAAGGTCAACCACGCTTATGCGTATGGCGGTCCTGATCTTGCCGTCAATACACTCAACAAAAACTTTGATCTGAATATTAAAGATTTTGTCACGGTAAACTTTAGTGCTTTAACGAATGTTATTGACGAATTGGGCGGTGTTGAACTCACGATCAAAAAAGAAGAGTTAAAATGGGTAAACGCCTATGGTCACGACGTTGCGAAGATCAATGGTCAAAAATATACCAAGATCAAGCATCCCGGCAAACAGACAGTGACCGGCGTACAGGCTACCGGCTACTGCCGCGTTCGCTATACAAAGGGTGGCGATTTCACCCGTGCAGAACGACAGCGAACCGTCCTTCAGGCTATTTTTGCCAAGGCAAAAAAATCGAGTCCTACTGCGCTGATCTCTGCCATGAATAAGATCTTTCCGCAGATATACACCAGCCTATCGACATCGGACATCCTGTCACTTATGAAGTACCTGCCTTTTTATGAGATTGGCGATCAACAGGGATTTCCGTACAAATTAAGCTGTCACCGCGGGCGGGACGGTATATATTATGACTTCCCAACGACACTCGTATCCAATGTAAAGAAACTGCACAAAGAACTATTTGGAACCGACAATTATGAGCCAAGTAAACTTGTGCACACGATCAGCAAAGAAACCAGCAATTAGCTTAACAGTAGTCGGTGTACAACACCAAAGGAACTTGTAATCAGCTTGACGATGATGGTTCCATAACTACTTTGGGGGATTGACTATGAAGATTCGTACCAAACTTATTATTGCCTTTTTGATCATGATCTTATTTCCATTTGGCATGAGCGTACTTTGCGTACACTTCGTGATGGAACGACAGACAACATTTCTCAAAAGCAACTACGATATTGAATCTTCGGACTACGAATTATCTCTCAATCCGATCACGATCATCTTTAATGTAACGATGAACGACTATGTTGCCCTAGTGCAGACGGCAGACCAGAATCCGGATCGCTTTTACGATACTGATTATCTCCAGAAAGCAAATGACCATTTGGCAAGCCGCGACTCGTTCCTTATTTTGAAAATAAACGGTAAAGTAACATTCACCGGCAATTCTAAGCAGCACAAAAGAATGGAAACACTCCCAGGCTTTATTAAATATGAAAAAGGTACCGACAACATTGTATATATGGATCAAGGTGCTTCAATGGTAACTAAGAAAAAAGACTTTTACTTCTCCAACGGAACACAGGGACAGCTCTTTTTGGTGACCAATTTAGCATCTCTGGCACCTCATTGGAAAAAAGCGATATTTGATCTAATCTACTCTTTCTTAGCGATCATTTTGATCACCGCGCTGCTCCTCGTGATCTGGCTCTATCGAAGTATCGCATATCCGATCAGCATACTGCGCATTGCCACGATTCAAATTGGTGCCGGTAATCTGGATTACCCGATCCATCCGATATCGTCGGATGAAATTGGTGAATTATGTCAGGAATTCGAGGAAATGCGTATCCGCTTAAAATCTATGATGGATGAACGTATTCATTACGAAGACGCCACCCGTGAAATGCTAAACAACGTATCTCATGATCTAAAGACGCCATTAACAGCGATCAAAGGGTATTCCGAAGGACTGTTGGACGGCATAGCGGGCACCGAGGAAATGCAGCACAAATATCTGCATACCATTTATGCCAAAGCAAACGATATGACCTATTTGGTCGAAGAACTTTCTCTATTTGCCAAAATGGAACAGAGCAGACTTCACTATGATCTCATTCCAATCAATCTGTCCGATTACTTTACGGATTGTATGGAAGATCTTTCCCTTGATCTGCAGAGTTACGGCATGACATTGTCCATGTTTAACTCTACGCCGCCAGACACCAAGGTGATGGCAGATCCCGAGAAATTAAAACGAGTGATCTTTAACATCGTGAATAATGCTGAAAAATATATGGATCATTCACCGTCTACCCTGCACGTTATTATCACCGAAGAACCCTCTAAACCGGAGCAGCCGCCATTGTATCGACAGCTCAATAAGGACGGTTCCGAGATTGAGCCTGCATTGCCACCAGACGAATTTATACGGATCCACATTGAGGATGAAGGCCCCGGCATTGCCGCAGCCAGTTTACCATATATATTCCAACAATTTTACCGCGCCGATGCCTCTAGAACTTCATCAACAGGTGGAAGCGGCCTGGGACTCTCCATCGTCGAGCAGATCATTTCTGCACACGGCGGTAAAGTGTGGGCTGAAAGTGTAGAAGGCGTTGGAACGAGCATTATATTTACCCTGAAAAAAGCAAAAAACACTGATTTATCCTAAGGAGGTACATTCATGAGCAATATTTTGATCATTGAAGATGACACTGCCATTGCAGAATTAGAAAAAGATTATTTAGAATTAAGCGAATTTCATGTAGAGATCGAACATGAGGGCAGTGAGGGTGCTGCCAGAGCTATCGATGAAGATTTCGACCTGATCTTACTGGATCTGATGTTACCCGGCATGGATGGTTTCGAGATCTGTAAGCTGATCCGTGAAAAGAAAAACACACCGATCATTATGGTTTCCGCCAAAAAGGAAGACATTGATAAGATTCGCGGTTTAGGTCTGGGGGCTGATGATTACATGACCAAACCGTTCAGTCCAAGCGAACTGGTAGCTCGCGTCAAAGCGCACCTGTCCCGCTACAAACGGCTCACCTCTGCCGGGCAGGAGACAAATGAAGTCATTGAGATCCGCGATTTGGTTATTGATAAAACAGCCCGCCGCGTCATTCTTGCCGGTGAAGAGAAAACATTTACCACCAAAGAGTTTGATCTCCTCACCTTTTTGGCAGAACATCCAAACCATGTTTACTCCAAAGAAGAACTCTTTAAGAAGATTTGGGAAATGGAATCTGTCGGTGACATTGCAACCGTTACCGTACACATTAAAAAAATTCGTGAAAAAATCGAGGAAAACACCTCAAAGCCAAAATATATTGAAACGATCTGGGGCGTCGGATATCGTTTCCGCCTCTGATCCCTTTCGTATATTAGATATTATTTGCATCTCTAATTGCATTTCGGGGATTAGATCGCAGTTCCGTCTCTAAACCATTGTTTTATTTATGATGCAGTTTTTCTTCCAGCCGGCGCAGCCGTTTTGCGGCCTCCGGCTGTTGTTTTTCCAGACGCTTCTCCAACTTCACACGGCTAGCCTTCAATTTCTCTAAAATCTCAGGATTATCCTGTTGCAGCTGTCTGGCAATATGACGACGACGTTTTTCGATCAATTCCAGCACAACTCTGCGATTATGTTCTTCTGTCATATGCTCCGGTAATTCGTCCATATGAAGTTCCATACGACGCAGGAATTCATCCTCATCGATCGCACCAAGCGTATGCCATGTTTCCATCAACTCCTCAATTCCCTGCTCAGCCAACTGCTCGAGATCCGGCATCTGATGGATATGTTCCAACACAATATGCACACGCCGCTCAATCTCATTAACCGTATCTTCTCCAAATGCCCACGCAAATTCTTCCAAAGTATTTTCTGCTTCTGCCGGAATATTCATAATAAACTGTCGTTTCTGCTCCGGCATTGAAGTTACCGGATAAGGCTCCCTAATACCTGCATCATGTAAAGCAGCCGTAATTGTTCTGCGCACATATCCTTTTTGGACCATCTGCCCTTTACCAAGCTTTCGCAACTTAGCGTTGATCCCCTCGTGATGCTCTGTCATATAAAATGCAATGCCTCTGCCCTGCAAACTGTCTGCAAGCTGTTCCAACCGATCCGCCGCTGTAATATCAATATTTGTGACAGCTCCGGCATCGACAATGACCACCTTTGTGTCATCCGTAATACTTTGCTCAATATCATCCACAAAAATTTTGATATTTGCAAAAAATAAACTCTCACTGAACTGATACATAACAACATGATCGATCGGATACGCAAAACGATTTTTGGCGCGGTCATAAAATCCATCCCGACCCGGAATAATCCCCAAAAAGCAACGTGGAGGATCAGTTTCACGCAGAATGACTTCTACAAAAGATAAGATAATACCAATGATAACGCCGTAAATTGTTCCAAGCATCAGTACACCAAAGAAAGCTGCCATATAAATATAAAATTCAATCCGACTCACGCGGAATAATCTCACCGCCAGATCAAATTCCACCACTTTCATCAAGGCTGATATCACGATAGCGGTAAGCACCGGCACCGGCAAATACCCTATAAATCCGGTACCAAACAGCAACACACACACCATTGTCAAACTCGCTGTGATCGAAACTAACTGCGTTTTGCCGCCATACTGGTCATTCATGGAAGTACGTGAAATACTCCCGTTGACCGGACAGCATCCAACAACGGCTGCACCAAAATTTCCGACAGCACATGCCAAGATTTCACGATTGTCTTTGATCTTATATCCATTTTGAAAAGCAAAGTTATTTTCAGAAAGCAGTGTTTCTGCCATCACCACCACTGCCACGATAAGTCCTCTTCCGACGGCCTGCGTCATGTTTACTCCGCCCGGATCCGGCAGACGAAATGACGGGAGACCGTTTTTTACATCTGCAAGCATACGCACGCCATATTGCTCTATGGAAGCATATTTCGTCAAAAGCACACCCGCCACCATGACAACAACGACCATCGGAAACTTCGGCGCTATTTTACGGCTTATTACAATGATCAGCAAAGAAACACACCCCAATACTACTGACATCCCATTCACGTGATGCATAGTTTTCCATAAATGGTGCAATAGTTCCGGAAGCTCCCCTGTTCCGGAGGAAGCACCAAGTACCTTTGGTATTTGCATCAAAATGATCGTCACAGCAATGCCGCTGACAAAACCACCCATAACCGGTGTCGATATAAAATCTACCATCTTTCCGGCTTTCAATACATAAAACAGTAACAACCACAATCCGGTGCATAAGGCGATCATGGAAATATAATCGATCGCTTCCGCAGATACAAATGCAATTCCAAGGGAGCTCACACTGGCGCCAACAATTGCTGCCGGTGCGGCATCCACGCCAAAGATAAACTGTGGCGATGTCGAAAAGCAGGCAAATAAAAGAATCGGAAGTACCGAACCATACAGCCCATAAACGGCCGGAAGGCCCGATACTTCCGCATATCCCATGGCGATCGGAATAGACACTGCCGCCATTACAACGCCCGCGATCAAATCCTTTGCCAAATAATTCTTTTTATAATTATGTAATGTAGTAAATAAACGCATAAACAATCCTCCCATCTCAGACGTCTTTGCCAGCAACCGCATCAAGGCCGCAGCAAAAGGTATCCGTTGTCTGACACGCTCACTTGTCTATCATTTTACCACATTTTTTGACGATCTGCAGGCAAAATCTATTTCTACAGATTTACTACATCGCATGATCTTCCGTCAAAACCTATTTCTACGGATTTACTACATCACATGACCTGCCGTCAAAACCTGTTCCTGCGCCTTATTTACCGCATCACATAATTCGCCAAAATAAAACATCTCATCTTCCTGATAACAGGCCGCCAGCAATGCATCCAACTCATACATTGGGTTCCATTTACGCATACCACATGCTGCAAATGTGCTGTTGACCATGTCACGAAAAACATCTAGAGCTTCTCCCTGCTCATATCTGCTCTCTTTTTGCTCAATCGAACTTTGATATTGCTTTTGTGCAACATACAGTATCATCGGCAGAAAATCCTCGCGCTGAATGAGCTGGCATCTTCGATGATATTCTTTGCTGAATTTCTCGACCCAGACCTTAGCCTCCAAGACCGTCTCCGCATAATAACTATCCTTCGTGTAATCTGCAATAAATCGACCGATCCATTCCGGGCAAGCCTCCTTTGACTCCATATCAGAAAGTACATTCAGCGCAATATTGGTGCGTATTTCCCGCTCTTTCTGTAAAGGAGTATTTAGCATATCCGACAAATGTTTGGACGTTAATTCCGGCAGGGGTGATTGCTTTACCTCATTTGAAAACAGTTCAATGATCGTAGAATTATACGCCTTCTTAGAATTGACCATATGATTCAATTCGTGAAGCATTTCCAATACATCATTATTTACATCTTTTTTCTTGCGTCTGGCTCCGGCGATATATTTCTCGATCAACTGATACTCCTTTTCAGATTCCGCAGAACATTTCATCCTGATCCATGTTGCAAAATCTGTCTCGCGGATCAGATTATCCAGACTGCGTTTTGCATCCTCTCTGATCACGTCTATTATCATATATTTGTAAGTATTCAGATAATCCAGCGTTGTCAGACTATATCCCTTGAAAAATTGGCTGTTTTCCCGCATCCACTTCATGAATGCCTCTTTGCTGCTGTTTTTATGATAGGCAAACTCCTGCATGAGCTGATTCGTACTATGCGTATGTATTAATTGCGTCTGCGTTTGGAACGATTTCTCATAGCCATCGATCATCTTAAGTGCCTGTTCATAAGAATAATGATGATCCAAACAATATAAAAAGATAACTTCTCTGTAATCATTATACTGTGCCGTCGGCTGACCAATTCCTTCCTGCAGAAAATGATTCAACCGCTGCACACTAAATCCCAAACAAAAGCTGATCATGTATGCCTGAGCTCGATTTGGCGTAGCCATACCATTGATTCCAAACCACCGGCGCATTGTTGGTCTGGAAGCCGGATATGGTTCGGTCAGCTTATTCATCATAATGCGGAATGCCTTTTTACGGTCTGCTTCTTCCTTCCCCTCCACACCCATGAGTTCCATCATATACCAACTACTCTCCCGGTGCTTTTTCTCCAGAATATCTTTTACTTCCGCATAAAATTTCTTTTTTGATTCATCGCGTCTTGTTGTATTCATGCCGTACGTTCTCCATTTCTTCTTACTGTCTTTATTCATTAAGGAATGACACCAACAAACTTTTTCTTAGACTTGGAAGGTTTCTTCGTCACTGTTACAGTTCTCCGTGGAGATACTGTTTCCTTTGATCTCGCAGTGCTTTTGGGCTTAACAGTCCGCTTCGGTTTCGCTGACTTCTTTGGTTTCGTGGTGCGCTTTGGCTTTGCCGTTTTCTTTGGCGTCACTGTCTGCTTTGCATCCGCTGTCTGCCTCGGTTCCCCCACTGTCGATGTTGCGGGATCGTTCTGTTGTGCCCCCACGGAAGCTTTCGCATTCGTCTCATCCGCATGATCGGTACTAATCGCCTGTCCGGAAGCAGTCTTTGATTCTGTCATGCCTGGTGTGCCTGACGCCACAGGTGATCCAATGGCTGACAATTTGCCGCCCGTTGTCAAAAGCGCACAGACAGCTAACACTCCTGCCAACACCACTGCGCCCCCTGCCAACAGTACGCGTTTGCTCTTGTGCTGAAAATACAATACCACTCGCTGCACCCAGCCTCTCGATTCATACAGTGCCGCTTCTAATGATTCCATGCTTTGAAATCTGCGATTTGCTTTGACCGCCATGCCTCGCATGATCGCATCCTCTTCTGTCGCAGACAACCGAATATGTGGCATATTCCGCAACAGCTTGATGTCATCATGGATCATTCGCTCAATCGACTCGTTTGGCACGATCCCTGTCAACATAAAATACATTGTCGCACACAAAGAATACACGTCAGACCAAGCTCCCCAATTACCTCTGCCGCGATACTGCTCCTCCGGCGTATATCCGCGCTTAAATAACACCGTCATGCTCTGTGTCATAGTCTGACGTTCTGCTCTGGCTGACCCAAAATCAATTAAGACTAACTCTTCCTTTTGATTGACTAATATATTATCCGGGCTGATATCTCTATGAATGATCCCTGTCTTATGGATCGCAGATAATGCTTTGATCACCGGATGTATCATTTGGAGTACACGCTCTCCGGCAATCGGACCGTGCTCTTTGATATATTCTTTTAGCGTGATCCCGTCTACATATTCCATAACCAAATAAGCTGTTCCATTCGCATAAAAGAAATTAATAACAGAAACCACGCCGGCGATGCCGTGAAACTTTGCTAAGATCTTTGCCTCATTATAAAATTTTTCCAGACCATTCTTGTAACTTTCGTCCTCGTCCCCGGCATACACATATACCGTGTTTCCCGTATCACTTTCCTCTTCCAACATATCTCTGCTCACATGATTGATCGGAAAATATTCTTTAATCGCTACAATCTGGTCGAGAAGCATATCCCTGCCAATATATGTAATTCCAAAGCTCCCCTCACCGAGAACTCTGCCTATCAAATATCGTTCTTTTAATATACTCCCCAGACGAAGGCAACGTGGTGCTCTATCATAACTTTCCAGAGAAAACCCACACAATGGACAAGTTGATCTTTTGTCTTTTCCCTTGGGAAAGGCTTCCATGCACCCCATGCAGTATGTCATTCGTTCTGTCGTCATACGCAGTCCATCCTTGTTGTTCATTACTTATGCTTACACATTTAAGAATAGTATATCACAAACTTAATATACATTAATTTTTTTCCGTTTTTTTCATTCTTCATCGTATCGACACTTTCGCAACATTAGAATACACACTTTTTACTTTTTTTCCTCGCACTTTTCGATAGGTCTTCACCCGAAAATAATATGTTTGTCTGCGACTGCTGCAGCGTATACGAAAACGACGGCGATTTTTTCGGATCGAACTGGATGTTAACGGCAGTCTCTTCCAACCTCTTTTTTTCATGCGGTAATAAATTATAACATTTGTGCCCTTGTATTTACACAATCGCAGCGAAATATAGCGGATCGCGCCGACCCGTCCTGCACCTGCTTTGATCTTTGGACGTATCATATTATTGGCAGCCTTTTGTCTGGATGTCGTCATCTTTTTGGATACTGCATTTTTCTTTGGTTTTGATTTCGCTGTCGCACGTGGTTTCACGGTTGGTCTGACCGTTGGTTTGACCGTTGCAATCGGAATGATCCCCGTTGAAGCATCAATGTCCTCTTGCGTGATCGTATCATTTGCTACCTTTTTACCCGTCATCGGATCCCGATATGTTCCGTTTTTCAGATCATTGAGCGCCGCCTTGAGACCGGTGATCGTAAACGTGATCTCTATGCTGTCCATCGGTACCGCAATATCGCCATATCTGGCAGCCGCATATAACGGTCCGCAAGTTTCCCAGCAACATGTCAATGCATAACAGGCAGCGTCCTCGTTTTCCAATAAAACCGGAGTAAGTCCTTGTTCTACCGTCACACCATCTACTTTCAGAGAGACATTAGAAATGTTAACTCCGGAATAGATTCCTGTCCCATTTTTCTCTGTCTTCACAGACAGATCCGTTGCGATCTGCAGTATATTATACTTTTGAGACGCGCTTAAATTAATTCCACTAATGCCAACCGTATACTCACCATCCCGGTTAATAAACACATCTTTCACGGTTGTCGTTGCCGCATCCACTTCCTTACCATTTGCTCGAATATATGAATAACTGGATAGGTAGGTGTCTTTGGTAAAACTACTGCGATAATCCCAAGTCGAATCCATCTGGTAGGATACATAGGCGTGTATGCCTTTCTGCGCCCAAAGCTCGTGATCGATATACGGTGCCGGCGTTGCCGTTGGCTTCTCGTGCGCGTTCCCATTCGCATTTCCATTTCCATTCGTATTGGTATTCTTTGAAACGTCGGATACCGTAAACGCCACCTCGATGACAGAGCCGGCGCCTAACGTCAGTATCTTTTCGCTGAACAGATCGATCATATCCCATTCATTAAAACCATATGACGTATACTCTTCTCGATAATTGTTGCAATAATCAGCAACATAATAATGATATGCCAAATACGGATTTAGAATCGTTGCTGCGTAATTTTTTTCTTCATCCGAATCACGATATCCCCATAAACTTCCCGGGTGCAACAGTTTTCCATTAGAAAAAGAATACTCGTTCTTCTGTGTACCGTCCGCAGATGTGATCGTCATACCGGTAACGTCTACTTTCATCTTGCTTCCCGAATACAGATTGGTATCCAGCCAGATCATCTTCATTCCATCATCCAATGCTGTCGTGTAAGAAATGGTATAATCTCCCTCTTTTGTGATCTGCATCACATCTGTAGTTGTAAAATCTGCAAAGATCACCTCATCCCAATTCTCTGACACATAACTGATCCCTACACGAAAGTCATCGTCTTTCCCCTGGAACTGCTTTGTCGCTTCATAATTTGGCGTACCACACACTGTCTCATTTTCCTCAGCCGCCGCTTTTTGGATCATGCTATGTGAAAAACCTGGCATCGAACACAATAATGCCAGTACCACAATACACGCAATTCGCCTTTGTCTTATTTTCATAATGCTCCCCTTACCATAATTCTACTCATTCACCATAAAAATCTACAGGATATTTCCATCCGTTCAGATTAAACTCCTTTTATTATACCGATAATCGCCAGCCGATACAAGAAGCAAAAAAGCAAAGCCAGCGCTTTTATCACACTACACAACAGCAATTTCCAGATCGGAAGAGCACACGTCTG
>OODU01002646.1_pt1 | contig 14977 bp, 4 predicted proteins | sample 1671171 | NCBI WGS metagenome assembly OODU01 (sample SAMN06348129, study PRJEB24527) | human gut metagenome | biome: human gut; feature: ankylosing spondylitis patient; material: feces | host: Homo sapiens | place: China | collected 2015-10
GAAAAATATATATGAAAAATAGTATTTATTGTATTGCGGTTGGATTGTGTGTGCTTGTGATCGCCTGGAAGCTGGTCACGATCCTTGGGTATGACATAGAATATCACCGGTCGGATCAGGTCTATGAACAGCTGGCGGCTATGACAACAGAAGAAATCGGGGATAACGCTGTAAAAAAGGATGGGGAAGCCTCAGACTGCACTTCAGACGAGAGGGAATGGATGATTCCATCAGAAAAGTTAAAACAGATCAACCCGGATTATGTGGGCTGGCTGCGGCTTCCCGGAACAGGGATTGACTACCCGGTGGTCCAGGGGAAGGATCATGAATTTTATCTGGATCATTTATTTGATGGGACGAAGAACAAGGCCGGCTGTTTGTTTTTGGATGTGGGAAACCGTTCGGATTTTTCTTCCTGTAATTCCATCATTTATGGCCATTATATGAAAAATAAGAGTATGTTTTATGAACTCTCTTTTTATAAAGAAGCGTCCTGGTGGAAGGAGCATCCGGAATTTCAGCTGATTCTCCCGGACAGACAGGCCAGACTTGTGGTGTTTTCTGCTTATGTGGCAGATGTGCAGGAAAATGCCTGGCAGATAGATTTTGAGAGCCAGGAAGCTTACGAAAACTGGATGAAAGATAGAAAAGAACGATCACTCTTTCAGCCGGATCAGGAAATTGGAATTCCGGATTCTGTGGTGACCTGTTCGACCTGCAGTTATGAGTTTGAAAATGCCCGTTTCGTTGTCCATATGGCAGTTTACTGGGACAAGGAAACAACATAGTAGCTTTGATCGTTATGATCAAATGAAGGATATGAGGTGAAATACAATGAAGAAGAAAACAATCGGAAAGCAGCTTCTTGCATGGGTATTAGCAGGAGCAATGATGCCGCAGTCCAGTATTGCTTACGCAGCAGAAACCGCGGCTTCTGCATTGGGCCCGAAAGAAGATATATTGGTCCGCTGGCTTCCGGAGAAAGATCAGATAAAAGCCGGAGAAGAAGGAAAGGTTACTTTGGAGGCCAGGCTGAATACGAAAAGATCCAAAGTTGACCGGGTGGAGATCGAGATCCATTTAGAGCCAGAAGAAGCCAGGGCTCTCCAGCTGGAGGTGTTTGACAACGCAGAAGAGACGGTGGATTGGAAGGACGATGGAAGCGCGGATCTGTATTTTGAACTGGATACCGAACATAAGAAACTGAGTCAGAAACTGACCTTTGTGGTTCCGGAGGAGGTAGAAGAACTTTTTGACATTGATGTGGACCGGGATGATATTACCGTGACGCCTTACGGAGACTTTGAGGATGCAGCTTCAACGGATTCCCAGGAAACTTTTTCCACAGCAACGCCGTCTACAGCAACGCCGTCTACAGCGATGCCATCTGCAACGTCGTCATCCATAGAGACACCATCCATAGCAACACCATCGACAGTGCCATCCATAGCGACGCCATCCACAGCAACGCCATCCACAGCGACATCCAGTAATAGCAGTGATAACACCAGAACGGATGTGGAGATAGATGGGGGGGGTGCGAATCCGTATTGAAACCAGGATTCTTCATGTCATCGGGGAAGTGCCGGAATATGACCTGTCTGTGACAGCCGTGGAACAGGCGGATGAGGCGGGGACAGATTGCTTCCAGTTCCAGGTCGATGCGGTGAAGCAGGAAGCTTCCTCTGCACTGGCAGTAAAAGAGCAGCGTCTTTCTATGAAGCTGGAGCTTCCAGAGTGGTTTTCGATCCAGCAGCAGAATGTCACCTGGAATCAGACAACCAATCGCCTTCAGATCGATGGTACAGACCTGGCGGAGATCACGGGGATTCCGGATTCCATGGAAGTGACCAGTGCAAAAGTGTCCGATCCGCAGACACTGGAGGTACAGATGGAAAAAGCAGAGACCGAAGATATCCACCTGGAGGTTTCGCTGTTCCATGCTTCTCCGTTGCTTCAGATATCCGAAGAGGTAAAAACCGCTGTGGAACATGGTGAGCCTGCGGAATCAGTAGAAGGTCAGATCACCTTAGCAGCAGTATTGACTACAACTGCCGCTGGCCAGAGTACAGAGGATGAGGACCGCGCGGTGAAGAATATTACCCTTGCAGAGCTGTTAAAGGATGAAGCGGTAGCGGTCATTACCCAGAAAACCAGCTTAAACAAACAGCTATTCTGGATCGATAACCGGGATGAATCCAATATCCGTCCAAAAAAGGCAGAGGAATATTTACAGCGCTTTAAGCCGGCGATCACCTTTCGGGTAGAAGGGGAAACCGAAGAAATCGCATTCACCGAAGAGAACTGGAGAAAGTATTTTGGAAATGCGGCCATGCCGCAGCTGGAGGTTTCCGATGATCTTGGCCAGATTTCTTTTCATGATGCTCCAACACAGGCCACCTGGACCAGCCCATATGATGGGAGCTCGAAAATCTGCTCCATCACCTGGGCTATGAAACAGACCAATCTGGAAGATATGGGAGAAGATGGAAATCCAAATTATTCCGGAAAATACAGTATTTCTTCCTTAGATACGGAAAACAATGGAAATAAAGAAGGCTGGTATTATATTGAACGCCGTACTCTGACATTTGACATTCAGATGCGGATCGCTTCCCTGATCCCATCGGACGCAGCGGCACAGAGCAGGTTCTGGGATGAATTCCGTACCAGTCTTCGAAAGGCATTTGGTAAAAGATATGATTTCTATATGGAAACCAGCTCTGGGACCCATAAATATCTATTTGAAACGGTTTTAGATGGCCGAAATCCAGAGTTTACATCGGGAGATTCTACCTATCATTTCAACCTTGGGGGTATGTGGAAGTATGACTTAAGCGGAGCACCGGTTGTTTATTCTCTGAAGGATAATGGAACTCTAGGCACCCAAAAAGATAAGTTCACAGCTGGAGAATTGCTGGGTGAGGATGGAAACTCCATTTTAAGTGATGCTGGCGATTTCCTTGAAGCAATCTATCATAATGATAGTGTCGGTAACTTTGGCTCTGTGACAGACGCCCTGTATGGAGGCGGAACCATGCTTTTACAGCTGCGTGGTACCAGAAGTTATCAGGCGACAAAAGAATGGGCCGATGCAGCAGACCCGTCTCATCGTCCGAGTGGAGAATTACAGCTTTGGCGTTACCGGGAAGGGGATGATTATAGCCAGGCGTCTCCGGTCAGGGATGAGCGTGGAGATATTAAAACGATCAACCTGGATACCACCACGAATTCACAAACGATCGAGTTTGGGGAGCTGGAGCGTTACGACCCGGAAGGATATCTTTACCGCTATGTTGTAAAAGAATTTTTAAATAGTTCAAACTCTTACGAACAGGTGTTCGGACATATCGAGGTAGACCCTGCAAAGGGAAAAGAAACCATTCAGGATCGTATTGCAGGACAGGATGTGTCACGTACTTATCCGGAACAACGAAGCGGTGAAAATGCAAGGAATACATGGCTTTATGACGGAGGTGTTCTGACGAACCGCCTGAACAAACAGGTGACTGTCACCGGGACCAAGATATGGCAGGCATCGACATTTCAGGCTGACTTAAGTAACGTGGAAGTCCAGATGACGCTGTATTATAAGGGAAAGGGCAGTGGGACGAATGTCTGGAAAAAAGTAAAACAACCGGCTGAAGTAACAGAAACATTGACGAATTTCCGGGCTGAAAATGAGAGTGGAATGCAGGTAACCCGTACCATGCCGCGATATGATGCATATGGCCAGGAGTTGATCTATCGCTGGTTTGAGACAAAAACAGCTCAGAACGGTACGGACAATGGTTTTGAAAAAGTACCGGAAGTCATTGACGATGCAACCAAGAATAATAACCAGAGCTTTTCCCTGGAACACCGCGGCCAGATGGTACCTTATGTTTCAGAAAACACCTTTGATGAAGCAACAGGTGTCAGTACCATATATAACCGGGTGGTTGATACCAGGGATTATGTCGTGGAAAAACAGTGGGATGGAGTAGAACCGAGAGCTATTACCTTTTATCTGCATCGGACTATCGGTGGATTGAAACATGAGACATTAGGTAAATTTTCTTTTAAGGCAGATGGTTCTTTAGCCGATGGTTTTTTAGCCAAGAAAAATACGTTAAGTCCCATAACTGCCGAACAGCTGGAAGCGTGGAGAGTCAAGCTGCGTGATCTGCCTCGCTACGATGAGAAGGGCCGCACGTATGAATATTTTCTGGCTGAGAGCGACAGCAGTGATTCTTTGCCTGTTTATGACCTGCAGGTGGATGAGGACGGAACCTACAGCAGTCTGATCGTAAACCGCCCTGTTGACGGAACCAGCAATTCGATCATGATACATAAAGACTGGATCGACGATGGAGACAGCGCCCATCGCAGTCCGGTTACGATCGGTGTCTATGACAAAGAGACGAATGAGCAGATCGGTGGCGATGTAGTGATCGGAGACAATGAGATCTGGATCAGGCAGGTGAGTATCGGAGCGAAGAAACCATCCGAGGTTTATGTGGTAGAGAAAAAGGTTGGCAAATGGGATGTATTAACGGATGAATCTGGAAAGCGGATTACGCCGGAACAGACACAAATCGATGGCACACAAGTATACCGGACAGATCAGCACGAATATAAGGTGTCTTATACAGAGCCAGATCAGGCAGGCTCCGTGGTGAAGAGTGCATTTACGATCAAGAACCGGAGAGTGGGTTCGGTGAATTTTACGCTCACGAAAAAATGGGTAGATGGAGGCGGTTCCATAAGAACTGCTATAAAAAATGCGGTCGAGCAGATAAACGAGGCAGCGACAGAGCCTAGCAAAAAGATCCATTGGATCCTGCAGTTGGGGTTTTCTTCGATTCCGGATACATCAGAGTACCCTGGGGGAATTACAGGAGCTCATTATCAGTTGACCAGAGAGAAGGCTTCTGGCGATACCGTGAAAATCAACCAGGATGGCGTCATTCCGATTTATAAGGATCATGCCGGTACGGCGGGAAATTCCTGGTATGATCTGCTGGAAAACCAGGGATCAGGAATCAGTCAGACCGCAGAGTATCATTTCTACCATCTTCCGAAATATGATTATGCCGGAGCGGTCATGAATTATCAGGCAGTGGAAATCTGGGTAGATGGGGATGGAAAACCAGTAAATCCTGCTGCTTATACTTATCTGGAAGGCGGGGTTAGTAAATCTCTGGCGGCGCTGTTGGCAGATTATCAGTCCGCTTATACCAAAAACGAATATGTGGTTGGAGCTCAGCATACGAATGATTCCCAGACAGTAGAGATCACCAACCGGCTGACCGCGGTCAAGAATATCCACTGGCATAAACAATGGCATGATAATTACAATTATGACAGCCAGCTCCGGCCGGATATCTATCTGGATATTTATCGGAAGAGCGATGCACCAGGCAGTCAGCTGGAAAAATATGAGGATGATTACCAGTGGACATACCAGAATGCTTCTGCGCATCCGGATTCATCCATCAGTAAGAGACATCATTGGGTCGCAAACATTTATGATGTCGATAAGTATGACGCCCAGGGATATGAGTGGCATTACTACGCAAAAGAGAAGACAAAGGTGGACAAATCCAAGTTTGATTACACGGAGGTCCAGTATTCACGATGGTCCGATGAAAATGATCCTTCTACAGAAAAAAAACTGGGTACAGAATCAAAGCCGGCTGTGGATGCTGGTAAGCAGGTACAGCTGATTCCCGGAACAACGGAGGAGTATGCCTTAGGGGAAAATGGAACCTTCATAAATTCCATCGCAGGAACGGTTGTGATCGATGGCCAGAAGATCTGGGCCGGGCTTCCGTCGGCATATCTGAAGGATTCTGCGAACCGGCTTCCGGCAGCGACATTCGATATCGATCAGACGGTCGAAGTTTTTAATGAAGGTGATAATACAACATCAATCATTACCAAGAAGGTAGCAACATTACCGATCAAAAACTGGGATGATATCAAAGATGACAATGGATTTTATAAATTCTCTCTTGAATATACCGGAAATTATACCGTTGATCGTGATGGAATCCATAAAGCAACAGATGGTTCAGCACAGTTGATCCCACGATATAATGAGCGTGGAGATCTGTATACCTACAACGTCCGGGAAACCATGAACTGGACAGGCGACTGGCCTGCTGGACAGGATCGTGGAGATATCCGCGATGTTTATATAACAACCATTCAAACTTTTCTGGTGACCAACAGCTATGACAGTGTAAAAGGCGCATTGAGGATCAAAAAATATCTCAGCCTTCCAAAGAGCCTGGAGTCGTCAAGATGCCCTGCGATTTCCATGGTATTGACCCGTTCCTATCAAAACGCAGATGGTATCTTGGTAAAAGATACGGAATTCAAGAAGGAGCAGGTCTGGAACGCAGGCGATGTGAAAACTGCTTTTGAGACTGCAAAGACTGGAGCTGCAGTCGGAAACAATGTGGTTCTTTGCAGTACAAAACAGACCAAAGATCCGTTCCTGTTTGAAAATCTGGATATTTACGCACCAAACGGAGCGAAATACCGGTATCAGGTTGAGGAGAAAAAGGACGATTATCTGTATGGCTTTCATACCTGGGCCGATGCTGGTGATTGGACAGATGGAGAGGTTAAGACCGATAGTCATCTGGGAAGATACGTTGTAACAGATCTGTATCCAACAATGAATCAGGCGGATGCGGCTGGAAAGAAAGGACGGGGAACGACTAGCGGTTCTGTCCCGGTTACGGCGACATACCGGAATGAGCTTCAGACAGTGGGCGAGACCGTAGAGCTTTCCGGCATAAAAGAATGGGATGAGTATACATTCCAGAGCAGTAAACGCCCGGCGATGAATGAATTTGCCGGATGGCTGAAGCTTTACCGTTCAGCCAGATCACAGCCTGGCCAGAACAACGCCATTGCGGAAGAACCGGTGGAACATGCAGAATTTATCGTAACAGCCGAAGCTGGTGGAAATCCATACCGCTATACGGTAACAGGAACAACGGATGGATCAAAACTGGACCGTTATGCGCCCAATGGTATGTTGTGGAATTATGTGGTAAAAGAAACGATTCCGGTTGATTCTCCATATCAGGCAAAGGATGGAAAGACGACGGCAGAAAAACAGTCCTCTTCGACAACTCCTGGAAGTAGTGTAACAACCATCACCTTGAAGCCATTAACCAATACAACCAAGATAAATGTGTCTTATAGCAAAACCTGGGTTGATGCGGAGGGCAATGCTATTCAGGATGATTATGCCGGGTTAGGAAACCTGAAGGTTACCTTTAAGCTTCAGGTAAAAGAGCAGGGACAGACAAGCTGGACCGATGCAAAGAATTACTTTACCGGAACGAAAGCTTTAACCGGGGTGGTGGATTTTGAGCCGTCGATCAGCGGATCACTGACTTCGGATGTGTGGGGAAAAGATCACTGGATGGAAGATCTTCCTGCTTTTGTTCTTTCAGACACAACAGGAGATGTCAAACCGCTTTCTTATCGAATGACAGAGACAGGAGTCTATCAGAATGGCAGCGCGACTCCGTTAGTGACCTGGACAGAGACAGATACCAATGAGCTGGGATACACCTTGATTGGTTCAGGAGCGGCGACAGCGCTCATTACGCCATATTATCCGAATGGCCACTACAAATTAAATGATAACAATAATCATTTTAATAAGCTGAAGCTGGGAAGCATGACGGTAAAGAAAACCTGGGTCAATGACCGGAATAACCTATGGAGTACCAGACAGCCGACAAAAAGACCTGGTTATGATTGGGAATTGAAGCTGTTGATCCAACGCAAGACAGAGAACGAAACAAACTGGTCCAATGTAAAATCCTATGATAAGGATGGAACGGAAAAAGGGGACTTGCTGGTGACGTTCTATGGACCCAATCAGGATGCAGAGATGTCCCGGACGATCACAGGTCTGACGGCATGTAATGAAAAAGGAAAACCATATACATACCGGGCAGTGGAACTGGATCCGGAGAATAATCAGGGATTAGAGGAAGGTGCCGCCTACCGGAAAACCTATCAGGTGTCATATGTTTCGAATGATATTACGGTGAACACGGAAGCTTCTAATAGGCTTCAGACCGTGGAGATCTGTGCTGCGAAATCATGGCTTGCTGGTGACAGTAGCGGTAAAACCGTAACGCTCCAGTTAAAATATCGGGGGACAGATGGGAAGCTTCATGCGATCGGAAATTTAAGCGGGGCAAAGGTCACTCTGGATGGGACAAAAGATACAAAGCCGGATGACAGCTCTGCCCAGTTTGGATATGAAGAGGACGCGTGGAAAGCGGTATGGACCGTGCCAAAGGTACTTCCGGCAGAATTATTTACCGATCATAATGCAGAAGCTGAGGTGGATTCAGTGAAGGGTTCCACGATATATGTGGTGGAAGAGCTGAATTCCGACGATCCTGATCATACAGGATACCACCAGCTGTCTCATACCGCAACGGATAATCAGAACTATGAAATTTTGAATGAAAAGTTAATGAAACTTTCCATTCAGAAAACCTGGTATACCGTGAATGAGAATGCAAGAAAACCGCTGACCTTCCAGATTTACCGGATTGCCGGGGCAGATGAGATCCCGGATGATGATACAGGAGCATACCTTCTGGGAACTGTGACTTTGACAGGCTCTGCACAGGAGCAGACCTGGAGCTGGTCCGGTTATTCCTGCACCGATGCAGCAGGAACAAAGCAGTTCTTTTCTAAGTATAATAGCAGTGGAACACCATATCTTTACTATGCCCGTGAAATCGCCATCGGAGGAGAGAGCATCGGGGAAGCTAGAAAAGTAACGGCTGGCGGATACCGGTATGAGGTAGTGACACCGACAGTGAAGATGGTTCCACCAACCAATGCTCAGGGGGTTGTGACTGATCCGGATAAGGCATCCGCATCCTTCATCAATCTTCAGCTGACGGATATTTCTGCAACAAAGGTGTGGAAGGACCATAACAATGCTTATAAGACCAGACCTGAGAATCTGGATCTGCAGCTTTGGAGAAAAGGTAAGAGTAAACCGGAGGTTTGGGAGCAGGTATCCACAACACCGGAGATTCAAAAAGACAATTCCTCCGGCAAGTGGGTTTATACCTGGAAAGATGTTCCTTACTATAATCCTGTCGATGGAAAATCGTTCCGTTATGAGGTTTGGGAAACGGTTCCGCCAATTTCGACACCGACAGATCCAGAGGCGGCTGGTGCCTGGTATGCGAGCGGAGATGTCAAAACGGGTGGCGTAGCTACTGCACTTGTTTTCGGAAAAGCAACCATCACCAATACTCTGAAAGGACAGATCCAGGTGACAGGGACCAAAATCTGGAAAGATGAGGACCGGACCTCCAGACCATCGGATATCACGCTGACGTTATACCGATGGTCAGACCGGAGTTCTGAGGTGAACCGGGAGAAGGTTACTACGGCGAATGTACCGGCCATGACCTTAACCTGGGAGAACACGGAGACGAATGAATGGAAGTACACCTACAGCAACCTGCCGCAGTTTGACAGTTATGGTGCGCTCTATCACTATAAGGTAGAAGAAACGACACCTGCTCATTATCGCACAGAATACAAGGATGCATTAGGCCGTGAGATCCATAACCTGGGTCTGGTGACACTCCATGTAGAAAAGAAGTGGGAGACGGAAGACTCTGCGCAGAAAGAGATCACCGTTGGCATTTACCGGACCACGGAGCTTACAATACCAGCGGATTCCTCTGAGGATGGAACCGGAAGCTCCGTATTGATTGGTCAGATAACCCTGAATTCCGGTAACGGTTGGAAGTGGTCCGGTGATTCTCTGAATGGGACTCCGTTTGATCAGCGGACTTATGGAGAGGCAGAAGAAAAACCATATCTGTATTATGCAAGAGAGCTTCAGATTGGCAGTACCGGTGTACCGGCTGGGAAAGCGGGACGGCTGGTGGAGGCAGATGGTTACCGTTATGCGGTAAAAGAGGAGATGACTCCGTCTGCTCTGACAGCGAGTCAGGCAGTGCCGGATTCCATGACCACCGTTATAACCAACACCCAGCTGACGGATCTGACAGTAGTCAAGAACTGGATGGATAACCATAACCAGTACAACACCAGACCGAATACACCGGATGATCTGGAACTGACCTTATATCGCAGGGCAGAAGGCGATACGAATGTTACGAAATTGACGGATGCCGAGCTGACTGGGATTACGCTAGAGAAGACTGCAGGAACCGGTACGGAAGCGAACCGGTGGACCTATACCTGGAAGAATCTTCCTGCAACGGACCAGAATGGAACATCTTATACCTACTATGTATGGGAGACAGTACCGGCAATCAATCCAGACAGTACTCTTCATGGAGCTGCTTATGGAGGACGTCAATATGTGTGCAGCCAGGGAACCGATCCGGCGTATCCGACAGAGATCAGTAAGGATGCGGATACCAGCAAGACGAACATCAGCCGCCGTGCGGATCTGACCAATGTACTGACTGCCCACGGAATTTCTCTTAGCGGAACAAAGCACTGGGCAGATGGAGCGGTTGACCGTCCAGACACCCTGGAATTGAGATTGTGGCGGAGCCTGGATGGAGAAACCACTGAAACGGAGATCAGCTATGAACCGCAATCTGCTGGAAGCACTGCCAATCCACAGTTGTTATGGAGTCAGTCAGGCAGTACCTGGACCTATACCTTTATCAATCTGGATGGTTATGATACCAACGGTGTCCGTTACCATTACCGGGTAGAGGAAATCGTACCAGACGGCTATCGGAATGTGGTTCTGACAGATGCAGATTACAGCGGACTGGAAGATCTGGTTAACATTCGTCAAGTTCAGTTCCAGGTGGAAAAGAAGTGGAGAGTAAGAGAGGATTCGCTAAAGCATCCGGTTCATATGAAGCTGTATCGGACCACCGATGGACAGATCCCGGAGACCTCTGCGGGAGATGCGGCTTCCGAATTCCTTGGAGAAGTTTCCTTAGAGGAAACCAATGGCTGGAAATGGTCTGGTGACCAGATCCTAGATGCACATGGAGATCGGATTTATTTTGATAAGTACCGGGTTCTGGATGAACATGGACAGCTTTTGTCTGCTCCGGAGCAGTACCTGTACTACGCAAGAGAAATTGTCACAGATACCGGATTCCTTGTAACAGAAGCAGCAGAACTGGCAACTGCATCCAATGCGACAGCTGTTGTTACGAATCAGCAGCTGACGGATCTGACGGTGGTGAAGGAATGGCTGGATCATGGAAATGCTTATAAGACCCGTCCAGACCATCTGGAGCTGACTTTGTACCGTCAGACGGAAGGCGGACAGCGGGAGAAGATCACAGACCGGTCTCCAAAAGTGCAGAAATCTGCTGGAAATCAGTGGGTATACACATGGAAAGATATGCCGGTCCAGGATGTGGATGGAAATCCATACACATACGATGTGGAAGAACAGGCTCCGACGGTTGCCGAAGGCGCAAGGCTTCTGGGCGCATCTTATGTATGTCTGGAGAACCAGCCGGTGAAGCTGACCAACGACCAGGGAAAACTGACCAATTATCTGAAGAAAGAAACGGATCTGGTGGGAAGAAAGACCTGGAATGACGGACAGTATGCAGGAAGACCAACCACTGTGCAGTTACATCTATACCGTCAGGCAGATGGGGAAAGCACCTGGGAAGAGGTAACTGGAGCGATGCCTGTCTGGTATCGGAATTCGGATGATACCTGGAGCTTTGTATATGAAAGGATATCCCGGACCAATGCTTCTGGCGCCGAATATCGGTACAAAGTTGAGGAAGAGGTTCCAAAGGATTATCGGGTATCCTATTCCAAGGATTCGGATGGAAACCAGGTATTACTGGAAAATGTGGGAGATGGAAGTCTGACATTGACCAAGGAAGTCACTGGTTCCGGCGGAGAACCATTCCGTGAATTCCATTTCACGATCACGGTGGGAACCTTACCAGATGGAAGTAAGCTTCCGGATGGCGTATACGGAGAGGTATCCTTCCGTGACGGAAAGGCAGCGATCACGCTGAAAAGCGGAGAAAGCGTCCGGGCGGATCATCTTCCAGGTATGGTCTCTTATACCGTAACGGAAGAAGAAGCGAATTTGGATCGTTATCGGACGACTTCGGAGGCGGATCAGGGAGTGATCCAGCCATTTGCTGTGACGGAGGTGAAATTCACCAATAGCCGGACATCAGATGATAAGGACCGTCCAGCAAAGCCATCTCCGGCGAACACAACGACGACAGGATATGGCCCTGGAGCGATTCCAGGACCGGCACAGACGGAACAGGTTGATGATGATCAGAGCAAAAAAACTGAGAATCACATCGGTTTGTGGGTGATCCCAAAAACAGGGGATGAGACCCCGATCCTGAGGGATATCCTGATCATGGCTGCAGCCGTGGCGGTGCTGGCCGTGCTTCTGATTTTCAGGAAAAAGAAAAAGAAATAATTCTATAAAACATATTTTTAAAGAAAAAGACCGCAGGTGATTGGAAATCTGCGGTCTTTTTGCTATACTGGAAAACATGACAGTCACAATAAGATGGTCACTACAAGACAGTCATGGCAGCAGAAGACCGGTGAAAAAGGAGAATAATATTATGTACAGAGAGAATTTTAAGACAGAATTGCCACAATTTTCAGATAGACAGGTTCTGATCAGTGAGCTTGGTGCGGTAAGCGGCACGTTTTCTGACGAAGCAGGAAGACAAAATGCCAAAGTCATTAATCATGCGATCCGGGAGCTTTCAGAGCATGGAGGTGGAACCCTGGTCATTCCGGCTGGTATCTGGGCATCTGCGCCGATCCGCTTACTGAGTCATGTGCGGCTCCATCTGGAAAGCCAGGCTCTTTTAAAGTTTACCAAGACCAGGGAAGATTATCCGTTAGTTATCACAAACTATGAAGGGCAGGAATGTATCCGCGCCATTTCTCCAATTATGGCAGAGGGTGCAGAAAATATCGCGATTACCGGTGATGGCATCATTGACGGCAGCGGCGATCTATGGAGACCGGTAAAACGGTTTAAAGTGACCGATATCCAGTGGGAGGCGCTGTTAAAGAAAAGTTCCTTTGTCTTATGCACCAAGGAAACAGAGATCTGGATGCCCACAGAGACGATTCTGACAGGCAATGAGAAAAATATCCAGGGAACGGATGAGAATGCCTTAAAGATGGCAGCAGATTATTATGATTTTTACCGCCCGGTGCTGTTGAGCCTGCGGCATTGTAAGAAGATCCTGCTTCAGGGTGTGACATTTATGAATTCTCCGGCATGGAATCTGCACCCATTTTTCTGTGAAGATCTGACTGTCGATCATGTAAAGGTGAGAAATCCTTACTATGCTCAGAACGGAGATGGAATTGATGTGGAGTCCTGTACCAATGTCCACATCCATCACTGTACATTCGAGACGGGAGACGATGGAATCTGCGTGAAGGCTGGTAAAAATGCCGTGGCAAGAACCTTTTACGGTCCATGCAGTAATATCCATATCCATGACTGCGTAGTTTACGAAGGCCATGGCGGGTTTGTGATTGGAAGCGAGATGTCCAGAGATGTGCGGGATATTCTGGTGGAGCGGTGTACCTTCCTGGGAACTGATGTGGGTATCCGTCTGAAAAGCGCCCTTGGAAGAGGCGGCAGGATCGAGAATATCACGATCCGGGATATCGATATGATGCAGATCAAGCAGGAAGCCGTGATCCTGACCATGTCTTACCAGTTAAACCTCCTGGATAAAGATGAAGAGATCATCCAGGAGGCAGAGGAAGATGTGCCGCATTTTGATGGAATCCACATGGAGCGGATTCGCTGCTATGGATGTGAGACAGCAGTCAAGATTGATCCGCTGGCCGGAAGAAGCGATACGATCACCAATGTGACGCTGAGAGATTCTATGATCGTGCAGAATGATGCGGTTGTGATAGAACGGATCGGGGATTAGAAGGAAGCGTACTCATTTCCAGAGAAATAATCCTTCACCAGCTGCACTATTTTTCCACTCAGCAGGAACAGCGCGATCAGGTTTGGAATCGCCATAAGACCATTGAAGGTATCGGCGATGCTCCACATCAGTCCCAGATCTGCTGTAGCGCCAAGGATGGCAACGAAGGAGTAAACCACCATAAATGGCTTGGTCACCTTAGAGGAGAACAAAAACTCAATACACCGTGCGCCATACAGTCCCCAGCCTAAGATGGTGGAGAAAGCGAAGCAGCACATCGCCAGAGCAGTGAAGATGGATACCCAGTTGCCATATACGGAGGTAAAGCCCTGGATAGTCAGTTCTGCGCCAGCTGCCTGTCCGTAAGGGATGGTGATCGGACTGCATAGAATGACCAGAGCAGTCAACGTACAGATCAGAATGGTATCGGTAAATACCTCGAAGATGCCGAACATACCCTGTTTTACCGGCTTTCCGGTGTCAGCACAGGCATGGGCGATGGAACCGGTACCAAGGCCGGCTTCATTGGAAAAAATACCGCGGGAGACGCCTTTTTTCATGCTTAAAAACATGCTTCCGATGATGCCGCCGGTGGCTGCCTGAGGGGTAAATGCACTTTTAAAAATCATGGCAAACACTGCAGGAACGCGGTTGATATGCAAAATAACAACGCCGATTGCAAGGATTACATATAAAGTTGCCATAAACGGAACGAGTTTTTCCGAAACCTGACCGATCCGCTGGATTCCGCCAAGCAGCACCATAGCAACGAAAGCGGCAATGAAAATACCGAAGATCAGATTGGCACGTTCATCTACAGTGCCGTCGATGATATGCAGGTTGTGCAGTGCAGAATGAATAGAAGAAACAATGGTATTAACCTGGGTGGCGTTTCCTGTGCCGAACACAGTCAGGACGCCGAACAGGGCATAAAGAACCGCTAAAAAATGCCATTTTTGGGATAGACCATTTTTAATATAGTACATTGGACCGCCAACATAGTCGCCATTTGC
>OODU01002659.1_pt1 | contig 14920 bp, 11 predicted proteins | sample 1671171 | NCBI WGS metagenome assembly OODU01 (sample SAMN06348129, study PRJEB24527) | human gut metagenome | biome: human gut; feature: ankylosing spondylitis patient; material: feces | host: Homo sapiens | place: China | collected 2015-10
TGTTATCGCCATCAGAATGTGCGATACAGCGCGGAGATCAGCCGTGCAAAGGAGTTTATCCGCGAAAATTATGCGGATAGCGGTATTTCGCTGCACATGGTGGCGGCAGAGGTCGGGTTCAGTCCGAACCATTTCTCCACCGTGTTCTCGCAGGAGACTGGACAGACCTTTGTCGAGTATCTGACCGCTGTCCGCATCGAGGCGGCCAAGAAGCTGCTGACCTGCGGCAACAGCCGCATGAGCGATATTGCGTTTGACGTCGGCTATCAGGATTCGCATTATTTCAGCTATCTGTTCAAAAAGCATGTCGGCGTTTCCCCGCGTGAGTATCGCAGCCGCGCGGAGGAAGGGTAAAATAATATCGTAAGAAATTCACCACTCGGGAACGGCCCTCTTGAATGGTGAAATTTTATCGGATGATGGACGGTAGAGCAAAGCCGTTTAAACTGTTATAGTATAGGGGCAGAGGAAAACTGCCCCGCCTTTTGTATCGAGGTGGAAGCTATGAAAAGAATATGTTTTCTTCCTGTTGTTCTGCTTCTGACCGGACTGCTCTGCGGCTGTACGGGTCAGCAGCAGAACGATCCCTCACCGCAGGAGCACAATCATGCGATGGGGGCGGAGACAGAAACACCGAAATATGACCATCTTACCGTTTACAGTCCGCTGCCGGAGTCGGAAACGCTGCTGTACTGCAGTGCCTTCCGCAAGGATACCGGCATCACCGTGGACTGTATTTATCTTCCTGCCGGAGAAATGACCGCACGGCTCGAGCAGGAGCGGGACAACCCGCAGGCTTCTGTGCTGCTGGGCGGCTCGGCGGATAACTATATTCAGCTGCGAGAGGCCGGTCTGCTGGAGGCGTATCAAAGTCCCGAGCTGACCGATGTGCCCGAAGCCTATCAGGATGAGCAGGGCGTGTGGAATCCGATCTACATCGGCACGCTGTGTTTCGCCTGCAACACCGACTGGTTTGCACGGACGGGAACGCCGATGCCGACCTGCTGGGACGATCTGCTGTCGCCTGCACTGGCAGGGCAGATTGTGATGGCAACTCCGAAAAGCTCGGGTACCTCGTATACCACGCTGGCAACGCTTGTGCAGATGCGCGGCGAGGACAAGGCATGGGAGTATCTCAAAAAGTTAGATCAGAATGTCGGAGCATATTATACTGCATCGAGTACAGAACTGGTTAAACAGGTTAGCACCGGCGATTATGCTGTTGCGATCGTGTTTTATCACGATGGCCGCCGTGCGGTATTGGACGGCGATCCGATCGAATTATGTACACCGACAGACGGCACTGGTTATGAGATCGGTGCCTGTGCACTCATCCGCAATGCACCTGCAGGAGAACGCGAAAATGCATGTACTTTTCTTGATTGGATGACTTCGGCACGCGGACAGGAGTGCTACATCGAAGCCAAAAGCTGTCGCCTTCCGGCAAACAGCACCGCTCGTGCAGCAGATGGACTGCCATCGTTGGATGAGCTCAATCTCATTTCCTATGATGCAGAATGGGCGGGAGAAAATCGCAGCCGTCTGGTTCGTTATTTTACAGAGAATATTATAAACCAATATTGAATGCACACCGGCCCACCGGTTCGCAGATAAACTGATTGACTGAAGGAGGAATATCAAGGAGTAAAGAATAAGAAAGAAAAAAAAGAGAGGAGAAATGAAAAGATGAAAAAACTGCTTAAGCGTTTATGCTCTGCTATGGTCGCAGCTGTTATGGTCATGACCATGGCGCCGGCTGCATTTGCGGCTGACGGCGGCGCACAGTTCCAGAACGGCCCCTACCTTCTGGCACCAAAGACCAACAGCATGGTCGTCGTATGGGAAAGCACGGAGAAGGTCTCCGCGACCATCGCATACGGCACCGACGAGAGCAAGCTCTGTGACCCGATCAAGGTGGAGATCGACGCAGACGCACCCGACTTCAAGGGCAGCAAGATGAACCTGTTCCACTACAAGCTGGACAACCTGACCCCCGGTACCCGCTACTACTACGAGGTAAAGCTCGAGGGCGGCGCGACCTGCAAGGCCAGCTTCAAGACCCTGAGCGAAAACCCGGATCAGATCCGTCTGATCACCCTGTCGGACTCGCACATTTTTGCGACCCGCGCAGAACTCGATCAGGCCATCAAGGAATTTGACCCCGACCTGCTGCTGCACTGCGGCGACCTTGTAGAAGGCACCGGCGCACAGGCAGAGCAGTTCAGCTTCTGGTTCCAGGGCAAGGTAGAGAACGACTACATCCACTCCTATCCGGTTGTCTATTCCTCCGGCAACCACGATCAGGGCGGTGTATACTTCGACACCTATGTATACTCCATTCAGGATGAAGAATACGGCGCAGAGGTCGAGGGCGACAGCTCCTTCAATTACGCCGGTCTGCACATCATTACTATGAACAGCAACCCGTGGGGCCTGTTCCAGATGAACTCCGAGGCGACCGGCCAGCAGGCTGACGCAGCCACCATCAAGACCATCGACAACGCGATGAACTGGCTGAAGAAGGATCTGGCGACCGACGCTGCAAAGAACGCAGACTTCCGTCTCATCTTCATGCACCATCCGGTATCGGATGCGTACACCAAGCGTTACATTCCGGCAGTCATTGAGCCGGGCAAGGTAGACCTGCTGCTGTCCGGCCACACCCACAGCTACGCCCGTGCGGTATCCAGCGATCCGTCTGTCGGCGCTGGCACCATTTACCTGACCCATCAGGACGCGCGTACCTACAACAAGAAGGGCGACTTCTTCTACATCACCAGCACTCCCGGTTCCGGCGTTCTCGATGTCAAGAACTACGGCGCAACAGCAGCCGGTCAGGACTCCAAGGTAGCCAACGAGACGCTGGTAGCCAAGGACAAGCAGCAGCTTTCGTGGTCGGATATCTCCATCACCCCGAGCGAAGTGCTGTACAACGGCGAAGTCACCGTTACCGCCAAGGTAACGAACAACGGCAAGGGCCTGGCGGCGGCGGTCATTCCGGTACAGGACAACGGCAAGACTCGTTATCTGTATCAGTTTAAGGACGGCGTGGTAACGCTCGATCCCGGCAAGTCCGCAACGCTGACCGGCACGCTCCGCATGGAGAAGCTGGGCACGCACACCCTCAAGCTGGCGGACAAGACTGTCTCCGTCAACGTAAAGTACCGCCCCGCAACCTTTGACTACACCAACATCCGCACCCAGCAGGGTAACGGCAAGACCAGCGACATGAACAGCAACATCCTGCACATCAAGGCTGATGTCGTCAACATCGGCAACGATGCAGGCACCGGCACCGCTGAGTTCAAGGTAAACGGCGTGACCGTCGGCACCCGCCAGTACACCCTCAAGTCCGGCGAATCCCAGACTGCGGAATTTGCCTACACCTTTGACAAGGCCGGTAAATACGAAGTCACCATCGGCAACGCAAAGCCGGAGACCGTTTACATCGAAGGCTCTATCCAGGGCATGCCGATCGTCAAGGACAAGTCCGGCAATGGCAACAATGCATATATTCACGGTCAGCCGGAATTCGGCACCGATGACAAAGGCAAGCAGACTCTCGTACTCGATGGCAAGCGCGACTATATCGAGATCCCCGACAACGGCGGCTACACCCCCAAGGATGCCATGACCGGTATGATCTGGGCAAACCTGCCGAGCGCAGGCACCACCAAGGGCGGCGTTTCCGAGCTGACCGAGCAGTATGTTGATCTGGACGGCAAGGGCGCTATCCCGGATCACAACCCACTGATGGTCAAGGGCATCGGCCTCGGCTGGGGCACCCCGTATATGTTCCGCATGGCAATCCGTGAGACCGGCAAGGTGACTTACGGTGTCTGCCTGCTCGACGACAACGGCGAGTTCAGCTGGAACGACGGCAGTGATGACAGCTTCGGCATCAAGAAGGACCAGTGGGTTCAGTACACCAGCGCATTTGACTTTACGACCGGTGGCGATTCCTACGAGAACGAGCTGCACAGCGCACATGTAGACAAGCCCGCTTTTGAGAATGCCCCCATCAAGACCTGGGAAGGCGAGCCGATGTACATCGGTCTGGGCTTCAAAAATACGCTCCAGACCAAGCGCAACCGCGGCATGTATCACACCATGCTGCCGGGCGCAGTATCGCAGGCACGCTTCTACACCTCCAAATTGAGCGAGGACGAAGTGACCGCAGTCCGCAATAATCCGACTTCCGCAGGCGCTTCCAAGAACAGCCTGAAGATCTGGCTGGACTTCGAGGACAGCAATATCGAGACCAGCGGTTCGCACACCACCGAGTGGGTAGAAGCGACCGCCGCACCGACTGCACTGAGCTATAATGCTGCCTTCGCTGGCAAGGCTTCCATCACCGCGACCGTACAGACCTCGGACGACGGCAAGACTGTTAAGGAGGAGAAGTCCGCAGCGCTGACTTCCGGCACCGGCAAGATCGATCTGACCGGCATGGCAGATGCCAAGTATGTCCGCGTTAAGACCGCGTTTGTTTCTGATCTGAACAGCACAGAATCCAGCGTTCCGGTACTCAATGAGTACGCGCTGACCGCTGGTAAGACCAAGATCTGGAATACCCTGACCGACTGGGAAAAGGGCACGTTTGAGGGCGCGGCAGGCCATCAGCCTGGTCACGTTTACCGCAACTATGCCAAGGATTTTGCCAACTACGGCACCATCGGTGACGTAGAGGACAGCTCCAAGGCCGGTTTCACCGACGTTGCCAACCACTGGGCCAAGGATGCCATCAACTATGTGACCGACAAGGGCCTGATGAACGGCACCGACAATAACCAGTTCTCCCCGAATGCGTCCACCACCCGCGGTATGCTGATGACGGTTCTCGCGCGCTACGCGGGCGAAGACACCACCGGCGGCGCTACCTGGTACGAGAAGGGCATGAACTGGGCGAAGGCCAAGGGCGTTTCCGACGGCACCAACCCGAATGCCAACATCACCCGTGAGCAGCTCGTTACCATGCTGTACCGCCACGCTGGTTCTCCGAAGGCAGACGGCAAGTTCGACAGCTTCTCTGATGCAGCTTCCGTCAGCACCTATGCAGCAGATGCAATGCAGTGGGCAGTAGCTAACGGCATTGTCAACGGCTCCGACGGCAAGCTGAACCCGCAGGATAACGCAACCCGTGCTGAGGTTGCCGCAATCCTCATGCGCTTCTGCGAGATGAGCAAGTAAACCTCATACAGACAAAAAGCACAGCTTCGGCTGTGCTTTTTCTGTTTTCCCCCCATTTCGATCTATATATTATATCAGTAGAAGCTCCTGAGATATTCTCAGGAGCTTACTTTTTGTCCGAAAGGAGAAAGCGAAAATGTTCAACAATCAAAAATTCCTGACGCGAGGGATAGAAAGTGAGATTCCCGCATGGCTGGCCAACCTCATGTGGCACATGGTGCTCACGATGGAAGTCGAGGAAAAAGACTATCTACAGGTATTCACGCTGACGAAAACACCAACTGGTCAGCACATCGTCCACGAGCAGGAGCAGCCGCCCTATCGTTATGAACTCGATGTACCGTGTGACGATGCGGTAAACGCGAAGGTGTTCGTTATCGACGATTTAACGCATTCTACTATGCTGCTTGCCGAAGAATATTGATATTAACCAAATGAAATGGAGGAACAGGCAATGAGTGAAACAAGAATTTGTGCAAACTGCGGCGCAGAGCATTCAATCGAAGATATGTACCAAGTAGAAGGCGATTGGCTCTGCGAGGACTGCGCCGACCGTTTGACTGTAATCTGCGACCACTGCGCCGAGCGAATCTACGAGGAGAATGTCGTCGAGGATGACACGCACACGCTCTGCGAGCATTGCTTTGACGAATATTATGTTCGCTGTGATGACTGCGGGCGTATTATCCACCGTGACCGCGCGTACTGGGACGGTGACGACAACGCTTATTGCGCGTCCTGCTGGGACGAACACTGCGAAGTTATCCACGAGTATAGCTACACGCCCGACCTTGTGTTCCACGGAAAAGGTCTGCGGCATTTCGGCGTTGAGCTTGAAATCGATGACGGCGGCACGGTCAACAGCAATGCGCAGAAGCTGCTTGACATCGCGAACGCCAATGCCGAAAACCTGTACATCAAGACGGACGGCAGTCTGGATGAAGGATTAGAGCTCGTAACCCATCCAATGACGCTGGAATACCATTTGACTGAAATGCCGTGGGCGGAAGTCCTCCGCAAGGCGCAGAGCATGGGGTACCTCAGCCACGCGGCAGGCACCTGCGGCCTTCACGTTCATATCTCGCGGTTAGCATTCGGCTGTACTTACGAACAGCAGGAGGCCGCGATTGCCCGCCTGCTCTACTTTGTCGAAAAATTCTGGGCGGAGCTGCTGCGGTTCAGCCGCCGCACCCAGTCCCAGATGAATCGCTGGGCGACGCGGTATGGTATTCGCCTCACCCCGTCCGAGCAGATGAACCACGCAAAGAATTCCTGCGCTGGACGTTATACGGCGGTCAATCTCACGAACGCGGATACGGTCGAAATCCGGATGTTCCGCGGCACGCTCAAGCTGAATACCCTCAAAGCCACCTTGCAGATGGTCAATCATCTCGTCGAGGTGGCCATTTCTATGTCTGACAGTCAGGTGCAGGATATGAGTTGGTTCGATTTCCTTGATGACATCACCGAACCCGAACCTATCCAGTATTTGAAAGAGCGCCGCTTGTATGTCAACGAACCCATAAACACTTCGGAGGAGGAGTAATATGTGCAGTTTATTCGGTTTAATTGATTTCAAAGAATGCCTCAGCACTCACACAAAGAATAAAATCTTGAATACCTTGGCTCGTGAATGCCAGGTGCGCGGCACGGATGCGACCGGCATTGCCTACAACTTCAATGACCGTCTGCGGATCTACAAACGTCCTTTGCCTGCTCGAAAGATGAAGATTCATATTCCGCACGGTGTAAACGTGGTCATGGGACATACGCGTATGACCACACAGGGTAATGCGCAGTTTAACCAGAATAACCATCCGTTCCTTGGTCATGTTGACGGAAACAGCTTTGCTCTCGCGCATAATGGCGTACTTTGGAATGACAAAGAACTCCGGATGGAGGAAACCCTTCCGCTGACGAGCGTCGAAACAGATAGCTACGTTGCGGTGCAGCTTCTTGAACAGCAGAAAACCCTCGGCTTCGACAGCCTTAAAACTATGGCTGAAAAGGTCGAGGGTTCTTTTGTGTTTACGGTTCTGGATAGGGATGATTCCATCTGGTTCGTCGTCGGAGACAATCCGCTTTGCGTGATGTTCTATGACGGCTTTCTGATTTACGCCTCGACACAGGAAATCCTCTGCAAAACCATCAAAAAGCTGCGGCTGAAAGCGCCCACTGACATTCTCGAACCGCAGGAGGGCGAAATCATGAAAATCAACCGCAACGGCCGTATCACTACCGGCACATTCACGCCGCATACGACATTTGAGCATTGGTGGCGCAAGTACCCGTTCTACCGCAGCTACTACGAGGACACACCGACCAGTTATGACGATCTGTTCAGCGTGGCGAAGGCGTTCGGCGTAACCGCTGATGAAGTGCAGGCACTCTTGGATTACGGCTGCTCCGAGGAAGAAATCGAGGAAATGCTGTACGACCCGGAACTCTTTCACGAGATGACCGGCGAATTGTTATACGCATATTGATTGAAGGGAGGCGATGCGCATGATTGCACTTGGCCCGATCTTTCAGGCCGTCGGCGCGGTAGTCGATTTAATCATCGAGGCCGTCGAGAACTTTTCGGATGACTGAAACGAGGTGAAAGTTTGAACCCAGGCAAAATCATTTTCGGCGTACTGACCGTTATCGGCCTGCTCGCCGACCTTATCGATGACGACTAAGTATCCAACAAGGTCTACCTTTTCGGACAGTGTAAATCCGCAGCAAAAACCTGTCCGAAAAGGTCTCGCTGCAATAAACGGAAATGTCCGGAAAGCGTAAGACCTTTCCGGACACTTTTTTGAGGTGATTTAGTGCACAAAACATTCTACTACGCCCGCGTGTCCACGCGCGAACAAAATCTCGATCGTCAGCTCGAGGCCTTTCGCGCGCTCGGCGCGGATGATCGAGAAATCATCACGGATAAGGAATCCGGCAAAAATCTTGACCGTCCCGGCTATCAGGCGCTCAAGTCTGCTATGCTGCGCTCCGGCGATACGCTTGTCGTAAAGTCGCTCGACCGGCTCAGCCGCAGCAAAGCCGACATACACAGCGAACTGCAATGGTTCAAGGAGAACAACATCCATCTCAAGGTGATCGACCTTCCGACCACCATGATGGACCTGCCGCCGGGACAGGAATGGGTATTCGAGATGGTCAACAACATTCTGATTGAAGTCCTCGGCACGATCGCCGAGCAGGGGCGCCTGACTATTCATCAGCGGCAGCGCGAAGGCATCGACGTCGCGAAAGCCAAAGGCAAACACCTCGGGCGGCCTTCCACTTCCCTGCCGGATAACTGGGAGGAAGTCCTTGCACTCTGGCAAGCCGGCAAAATCACCGCACGGGAGGCCATGCGGCGAACCGGGATGAAGCGGACAACTTTTTACCGCCGGTGCGCTAATAACTGACGCGCAAAAACTGGGGAAATCGGGGAGTACCCCGATTTTTAATGCAATTTGCGCGCTAAAGGTTTGACGCTTGTTTCAGTTGTTTTGTTGTAGAGAAACGGTATTTTAGACAGAGAGCGATACGCAAGCTGCTCAAGCTCGTTGTACATACCGTCGTAGATGCGTGCTCGAATTTCGTATTCGAGGATATTTTGGATACTATCGCGAATGTTATACGACGCTCTTGATTTTTCAAATTCTGGGAAGCGGACAACCTGCCACATAATGTTGTGCCGCTGGATAATTCCTTGCAAATAGTCGATGACCATGGAGGTGGGTGCAGGGTATTCAAGGAAACGACGATACCCATCGACGTACTCCGAGTGCATGCTGAGCAGCTTTTTGATTTGCCGAATGATACGCAGCATGGCAGGCAGGTGCTGCTCCTGCAGGAGCAGTCCAGCTAGCTCGGCATAGGGCGCATCAAAGGGATTGGAGTCTTTGCTGCGGTATGTGTTAGGTGTTGTCGGCGTCAAGTTATACGGACGGTTTGGAAAACAGTTCATAATGTGGTTGCGCAGTAAACCTTCCAAGGTGCCGACAGGCTTGCGGTAATCGGTTGCATACCGCCAGATGGACACTTTTGGCTCGTTTGTGGAATCAGCAGATTGCGCCTCATCGTCCTCATCGTCTTCAAGTAGATCTCGTTTGCACAGTAATTCAGATTCAGGAATCTGAACCGAATCATCGATACCATTGAGGTGATGCTGCAGCAAGCCGTATTTTGTCGTTAGCGCAAATCCCCAATCCAAATATTCTTTTGCGTCACGACGAAAAGGACAATCTGTCGGACATTGTGGGTTGCTTTTGCCTACAGGGAATTTAATGCGCCGATATATGTTTTCGTCCGCAGCATACGGGAGTCTGGCACACGTTTTTGGAGAGCGGTTCAGCAGGCATACCGAAGTCGAGCTGTTGAATGTATTTTTTAGTTTGGCATACAGGACAAGATTGATGGCGGCGCGTCTGCCGGTCATGGTGGTCATACGTTTAACGCGAGCGGGCTCGTTCTGCTGTGAAATGCGTTTTATGAGCTTGCGCCGATGTTTTTCGGTTGCACAGCGTAGAATTACTTTGGTTGAGCCGGAAAAAGCGTGATACAGGAACAATGGGGTTAAACGATGCCAACGCTTGTCTTGATAGCAGGCATTCAGCAGTCGGTAGATTGCTGCGTAATAAGGGCGTTGCTCAAGAGGTTGCTTAACTGTATATAGTATGTCCTCGTAAGTACGGTTGCGTACAGCATATAAGGTAGATCGGACATACTGCTCGAATAGAGCGATTGTGGTTTTTAGCTTGGAGAGGAATTCTGAATCGGAGCACTCCTGCGGAAATTGCGGACAGTCTGATGAGATTTTATTGAGTTCATCAATCAGATGCTTACTGCACAGGAATGAATCCTGTTGACGGCGTATCTGTTTATTCAGTTCGGAGTAACGCCGTTCGTTTTCCTCCAAAAAATACTGGTGCACGGTGGTCGGAATCCATTCATGTTCGCAGATAAGTTGAGCGCGGCGAGCATTTTCAAATGCAGCGATGAAATAGTATCCGGAGTCTTGAAAATTATGTGGGTAATGTTTATTTCGATAAAACTTCTTGATTTCCTCGGTTGATAGTGGAACCTTTTTCGAAAGCTCGAGCAATTCCACATAAATCTGTCTTCCTAGCTCAAGGTCTCCTTGGGCTGTCTTAATATCTTCAAGGCCTTGTTGAAGCAGCGCTTTAGCTGACATGCTGGACGCCTCCTGAACATGTGTCCAGACGTAATTATTTAACAGCAAGGTGTCCAGTCCGACATCAGGCTCGATGCCATGCCCATCGCCGGGATAATTGCCGAGGTCGCGTTGATCAGCAAAATAGAATGAGCGGTCAGTCAGAAAGCGGAGCAGCAGTTCTTCGGAGCACTGACCTTGCTGGCACAACCAGTCGGCGAAACGGAGTTTGCTGTAGAGCGGTTCGCCATAGCCGTCTGCCAGCTGGTGGAAATTCTCGTGCGCGTTATAAAGCTCGTCAGCCTCAGATTGCGGCAAATCGGTGCAGTCAAAACGAGGGTTTAGTAGGTTGATGACGCGGTTTTGTTCGTCAAGATGTTCGCGGTTATCTTTATTTAGGTTCGGGTTGTGGCTGCGAGATAAATTTCGTTCGGATTCGGTCATTGGGCATGCCTCCTTGATTACAGTATAAATGAATTGACTATAAAAATCAATTTAAATTAGTTATGATAAATGGATACAACCTAATTGTTGCCCTGTTTAATCGCGAAGTTTATACTGAAAATCGAAAAGGAGGAGACACAATGAAGATCGATAATATCAAACCGACCTCGGCTGAGGAGGATCGCAAGGTGGAAATCCAAGACAAGAAGAACCCGCGTGAGCGCAAGCTGAAGAAGCAGCTCAAGAAGGTCAAGATCGTCTGCAAAAAGGCGAAGCACGACGCAAAACGTGCTCTCCGCGCACAGCATAACGCCGAGCGCGAGCGGGATACCGTAGCAGCGGAGAACGCACTGTTGCATAAGCGCTTGGCGAGCAAGGACAAGGACGTGACCAACGCTTTGCGTGACGAGGACGGCTTTATCCGACTGAAGGAAAGGAATGGTAAAAATGGCTGAACAGACGATGGACACTAATGGCATGATCCTCAATGCGAGAGTTGATGGGGTGCGTGTATACAAGGAGCTAGGCGACGGCGACTCCAACTTCGCGCTGACTCTGACGCAGGACGGCCGGCAGTATACGCTGCCGCCGTACCCCATCGAGCAAATCGACCGTTTTCGTATCGGTAAGATCGACCCGCGATTCGTCGCGCTCGATGAGGACGGCAAGGCAACGGATACCCGGGTGCAGGCTGTACTCAAGGAGGCCATTTCGCAAGAGATCCGGCAGGGACGCTGCGGCGTGCTCCTCAACCGTACCGGCTGGGCGAAATTACCTAATGGGCGTCATGTGTACAATACGGGCACGCAGGTACTGGGCGATACCGGCGGAATCGAGGTTAAGCTGTCTGACACGCTGCCGCGATTAGAATTGACGGATCAGTGCATGGCAATGGAGGACAAGCAGCTACTCCGATCCTATCTCAGAAAGCTGAGCCGCGAATCGGACATCCTGATCCTGCTGGCAGCGCACATGGTTCGATCGCTTCTGGCGTCGATGTTCGAGCGGCTGGGATTTCCGCTAAGGTACATTTTGTACCTCGTTGGCGTGCAAGGCTCCGGCAAAACCACGGCTGCGAACGATTTCGGGCTGCCGTTTACTGACGTGACGCAGAACACATCAGCTCCGGCAACACGAGCGCTCAGCAGCAAGTCTGCAGTACGTGACTTCGCTGCTGAATACCGCGATATGTCCGCACTGCTTGACGACGTATGTACGTCCTCAAGTGCGGAAACACGGCGGGTCTCTACCAATATCGCAGCCTACACCTTACGTTTTGCGGCAGATCGCATCCCAGAGACGATTTCGCGTCCGGGAGGCGGTCAGAGAAAGGTGCGCTGCACGTCGGGACTCATAATTACCGGTGAATTTCCAATGCAAAAGCCGAGCGACTTGACGCGCTGTGTTATTGTCGAGGTCGATCATCAGATGCGCGGCAAGGAGGCGGATGATCGGACGGTCAGCAGTGCTGTGGCGAGTCGTTTCGTCCAATACCTTGCCAAGCATTTCGACTCCGTAAGCGACGAGATTCAATTGGCACTGTCAACCTTCCGTGCGGATGCAGTGGCCGAAGGCGGCCCTCGCCAGCAGCAACATATGGGCGAACTCTCCTGCGCATTCCAACTTTTGTTGGAGTATGCACAGAAAATGGGTGCCATTGATGATGTTGAGATGGCGGAGTGGGGGCTGTGGCTGCAAAATGCGCTGAGACGTTCGTTGGCAGCTAATATTCGTCTGACGGCGAAATTTGAACGCGAAAACGTATCAAATGTTGCCAAAGTAATTGTCGATGCGATGAGAAGTGGAACAATATCGTTGGCTAAGAACAAGGAGAAATTCACCCAAAAGCAGAACAAATACGCTGGTTTCGAGGGGCACAAGCACACAGTGGCGTACATACGCCTTGCTAGCCTGCAGGAACTGCTGACTTCGGTCAGCGGCAAGGTCTGGACAGATTCTGCCACCGGCAAACTGCTGCGTGAGAATGGTCTAGTCGAAGTCGGCAAGGACGGCCATACCGCCAAGTCAAAGTTTCCGAAACTGGGGCGATTCGTTCCCCTTAATAAGGAAAAACTCGAAAAACAAGCAAAAATTCGAAAGTGAGGAAAGTATTATGTCTGATACTATTCAATTCATTCCGCAGCGTCGTTTCTACGACACGGCAACCGTAGCCGAAACCCACCGTCGTCTGCTCGCAGAGGGTCACAACATTTCGGAAAATGCCCTGCGCGGGCTGATCCGTCAGGGTATTCTTCCTGTGGTCAAGATTGGCCGCAAGTCGCTGTTGTATTATCCCAACGTACTCAAGCTGTTGATGGAGGGCACCGGTTCCGTTTCCCCTGACGACGATCGTCCGTCGTACATTCCGGCGAAGATTTCGGTATAAGCAGCAGTCTGCGGTGCGTCCAAGTGGCGCACCGCATTATTCTGCACGAAAGGAGAGAAAAACGTGCCAAGCATAAAGAAAATTCACACAAAGTCCGGCTTGAGCTTCAAAATCACGGTTTCGTGCGGCTACGATGAGCGTTACCGCAAGCGCGGTCATTATAAAACGTGGAAAGCACCGGAAGGCTGGTCGGAGCAGCGTGCCGAGCGGGAGGCACAGAAAATTGCCTATGAGTTCGAGAACAGTATCAAGTTGGGGTTTCAGCCGGACAACAACAAGACGTTTGCCGAGTACGCAGAGTATGTTATTGACCTCAAGGAGCATACCGGCACCAAGCACAGCACGATTGAACTGTACAAGCACCTGTGCGAACGCATTATCCCTGCGATTGGTCACATCAAGCTGACAGAATTGCGACCGCAGCACCTGAATCGCCTGTACATGGATCTTCTGCAGAACTGCACTAAGCATGTGCTTGACAAGGCACGCTCGAAAGCTGATTTGGGAGCGCTGCTGACCGAGCGGCAGATTTCGCGCGCCAAACTGGCCAAGCTGTCTCGCCTCAACGCAGTTACCATAACGGCCGCCTGCCGCGGACAGGTTATCCGCAAGTCCTCCGCAGACGCAATTTCTGCGGCGCTGGGTATACCGCCGCAAAAGCTGTTCGAGTACATCTTGAATACCGACCACCTCGCGGTTAAAACCGTTCTGCAGCATCATCGTTTCATCTCCACCGTGCTTTCGCAGGCGGAAAAGGAGATGATCGTGACCTACAACGCAGCGGCACGCGCCACACTTCCTCGCGCTCAGCGAAAGAAGATCAACTATTTCCAGCCGGAAGAAATCTTCCGCATTTTGCAGGCGCTCGAAGGCGAACCACTCAAGTGGCGGACGATTACGCATCTGCTGATCGTCACCGGTGCACGGCGCGGCGAAATTATGGGACTAAAGTGGGAGAATGTTCACCTTGATGAGCGCTATCTCTACATTGAGGTCAACCTTCGCTACTCCAAAGCACGTGGTATTTATGAGGAAACACCGAAAACCGGTAAAACACGATATATCCCAATTCCGGATGAAACCGTCACGCTGCTGCGTGAATATCGTATAGAACAGGAGAAGCTGCGCGAGCTGAACGGTGATCGGTGGCAGAATGACGAGGGTTTCCTGTTCACGAGGGATGACGGACAGGTCATGCACCCGGACAGCATTACTGCATGGCTCAATAAATTCAGCAAACGGCATGACCTGCCGCATATCAATCCGCATGCGTTTCGTCATACGGTTGCAAGCGTACTGATTGCCAACCACACTGACGTCGTTACCGTTGCGCGTCAGCTCGGTCATTCCAGTCCAGCTACGACCGAAATGTACTACGCACACTTGATTGAGCAGTTTCGCGTGCAGGCAGGTGAGTGCATCGCTGACGTTATGCTGCGCCAGTACAAGCCGACAGATAATAATCAACAAGGCAAATAATCAATAAACGAAAAGAGCGGCATTGCCGCTCTTTTTTACTGTTCAGGCTACCACGTAGTAGCCTGCGCAGTAGCCTCGATTTTACTCCGTTAAAGCAACCCTTGAAAAAAGTACAGAAAAACCGCCCGTTCCAACGGAACAGACGGTTATCAGTGGTACGCCCGGTGCGATTCGAACGCATGACCTTTGGAGTCGGAGTCCAACGCTCTATCCAGCTGAGCTACGGGCGCGAGTACATGATATAGTATACCAGTCTTTCG
>OODU01002663.1_pt1 | contig 14915 bp, 14 predicted proteins | sample 1671171 | NCBI WGS metagenome assembly OODU01 (sample SAMN06348129, study PRJEB24527) | human gut metagenome | biome: human gut; feature: ankylosing spondylitis patient; material: feces | host: Homo sapiens | place: China | collected 2015-10
ATATTGATGATATATTACATCTAAATGGCGAAAAAGATTCTAACGGAAAAATAGAATGGGACACAAGATCCAAATTAGTAGCAAGCAGAAGATGCATTTGTGACAGTGTTCATTCACAATTTGACAGATGGAGTAAAAAGGGCTTTTTGACAGCGGAGTATTTGCAGGAGAAAATTGAAAAGTTAGAATCACAGCTGAAAGATGACAATATAGCAGATGAATACATAGGGGTACGCCTGTATTTGTACAAACGTAAAAAAGAAAAATTAGAGAAACAAAAATAACAGTTGAGCTGGTCTCCGATGATGGCACAGCAGCTATCGATAGATTTGTGCATATCTGTATAACCGCAGACGATGTAAAACTTTCCAAGCCCGGAGATGTCTCCTAACACAGGATCTTCCGGATCAGATGGAGAGCCCTGGAAAGAAGAGGCAGGTCGGCATCGCTTCTGATCCGGATGCACACATCCCTCATGGTCACTTCGATCGTATGTGAACTGTCAGGAGATGTCTGCCGGGTCAGCGGTGCTGTATGGCTGTTTTGAACTGTGATCTGGGATAATGTCAATAGGGACTACATATGGTTTTGACTGTGGGATCTCCAGATGACCATAGTTGGCACAGGGATCCGATACGCTGCCACTTTCCGGCACCGGCTGACCCGGTTATAAAAAGTACTCACTGCGATACTGTTTTCACGGCACCAGTCAGTATCTGTCATGCCGTTCTGGCGGCATTCAGTGATAAGCCTGAGCTGTTCCTTCGTAGAAATATGGGCTTTGCGAGTATTGGACATAGCCTATCCTCCATAATTGTAGTGAAATAGTCTAAGTATTTAACAGCTATAATTATAGAAGGATTCAAAGAATAAGAAAATCCGTAGGATTATTTGGCGGTTACGAAAAAACCCTCCGGCTCACATCTGACGGACAAAATCCTTTAGACTTTCTGCCTTTGCTGCAAGCTTTATCCATGCACTGATCTGATCTAAATCCTTTTCTTGATCGATCTGCTGAATAACTTCATCAGGCAATGTGCCCAGAGGGCTTAACATATCCCTTAGTAGCTTAATCATAACCTGGCGACTGTCTTCCTTAGCATCGTCAATGATATCCTGCCACATCATATACTGCCTCTCCTTTCCACGATTTTCCTTGATTTGTCGAATCGTATTCTGGTAAACCTATGGAGCGTTTACATAATTGAAGTCTGATATCCCTAAAACTTAAGTGCGACAAAATTGCAAAGGAAAGTCATCAGTGATTTTGGATTTGTGTCAGGAATACAGGCGCTTTCGTATAAGTACCGGGACAGTTCCGGAAAAATCCTGTCATAGGCTTTCCGCAGAGGCTTGATTGGATGCGGTTTTTCATGAACAGAATAAAGATGCCCTTCAATTTCTATGGAGGGAATAAAGCCGAACAGAAAGAGCAGGAGGAGACGATCGGTTCCTTCTGCTTTTTGTATATAATTTCGGACGAGAATAGGTATACACAATTTGTATACTGCTATAAAAGAATTTCACGAGATTGTTTATTCTAAACATTCCGAGCGCATGGAGGACGGAATTGAAAAGTATAATTGAAAATTATCCGGATTTCCGGAAGGTTGTCCGGCAAAACGAATTGGTCTACCTCTTTGGCACCGGTATTTCGGCAGCTCTGACAGGGAAGAATTATTCCTGGAAGAAATGGATCCTGGACGGGACAGGCTATTTTTCGGATAGAAAGGCAGCGGATGATATTGCGGAGAGTCTTCAGAAGGATTCGTCTACGAAGAATCTTTTGAATGCCGTGAAAACAGTTCTGGCGGTGACAAAACAGGAAAGAAAATATGATCAGTGGATGCACAGATCTTTTGAGGTAAACAGAGTAACAAATCAGAATCTGGCAGAGACCTTAAAAAAACTTTTAATTACCCAGGATGTTTTCGCTACCACGAATTATGATCATTTATTGGAGCAGGCAACGGGATTGGCTGCGTTGTCTTACGCAGATACCCAACAGGCATTCTATATGCTGGATCAGCGAAAAAGCAATGCCGTACTGCATATACACGGAGAATATGATTCCACACGGGGCATCGATAATATCATCGCGGATGAAGAACAGTATCGGGCAATCCTCAATGATAAGGGTGCACAGTTTCTTCAGCAGATACTGGGAACGAGGACACTGATATTTGTTGGCTGCGGACAGACTACGGAAGATGCCAATATTGCCCAGTTTATCCGGTTCGCCCGGGATTATCTGCACATTGACAGAGAGTATTATTATCTGTATCGGCAGGGGGAAGAACCGAAGGGATTGCCGGATTTTATTCGGGCGATCCCTTACGGAGAGGAGTATAGTGACCTCCCGGAATTCCTCGAGCATATGGCGCAATTGCGGTTATATGGGAAGATAGAGAGCAATCCGATGGTTACCAGGACCGCATACACAAAGAACACTATGGATGCTTACGGATTAGCAGAGTATCATTATTCCCGACAATATTTAAAATTTTGTGGGCGCAGAATGGAACTGGCACAGTTACAGAATTTTGTGGAGGCAGACAGGATGTTCCTATGGTGGGCTGTTACCGGGCAGGGAGGCGCCGGAAAAAGCCGACTGGCACTGGAATTTTTGAAAAGAAGCCATCGGGATTTCTTTGGCTTTTTTTTGAACTATGCTGTGGATCCGGAGGAGGTGCGTCGTTTCAAACCGTTCAATGATACCGTGGCGATAGTGGATTATGTTAAGGGAAATGAGGCAGAAATAGCAGTTATTTTTGCAATATTAATAGATAAATTTTCATCCGGGCCATATAAATTACGGATTCTGCTATTGGAGAGAGAAAATACAACAGAGTTCGGATCCTGGCACCACGATCTGATAACGGCGATGGTGCCTTATTACAGGCAGGAATGCAATGATGCGGAATATAATCTGGAATTAAGTACGAAAAACCACAGATTTTTATACCTGGATGATCTGGACGGGGCTGCAGTGGAGGAACTGATCGGCGCTATCTGCGAGAAAAACGGACTGCCCGCAGACCGCTACCGGGATCGCCGACTGAAGGATGAGTACGGCAGGAAGTTTGAACAGCTGAAGTTCCGGCCTTTGTTTTTACAGATGTTTGTAGAAGCCTGGATTGCCAATGGATGCATGGCTGTAGAATATGATGATTATAAAAGTCTGTTGAAAAATGTGGTAAGCAGAGAACAGGAACGCATTCTGCAGGTGGTTGATCACAGAATGGATGTATTCAATGCTTTGATCCGTATGATCATATGTGCAGGCGTGGCGGAAGGGATATCTGTGGGAGAACTGGCGATGCTACATCCGGCAGAGTGGGAAACGGTACGTGATTTTACGAAGACACATACGATAACAGGAACGCAGAGAAAAGATTTTTTGACAGGTTTGTTAAAGGATGCGTCACAGGATATTCTGGAGGGCACTGAAGTTCTGCATGTGTTATATCCGGATATTGTTAAAGAATATATGTTTTTGTATTACGTTGAGGAAGAGGATATTCGGGAAGTATCCGGATTGCTATGGAGAAGCTGTCCTGCTGAGTATAATGCTTTTCTGAGCCGGTGCCTGACAGATTTTCAGCGGGAGGAGTCCCTGGTTCGGGTCATCAGGGAGGCTTCTGCGGATTATACGAATGCTAATGCAATGATAGTGAGACAGGCTTTGCTGGCATTTAAGGTTATTAGCACGAAGGAGGATGGCCTGTACTTTCTGAACAGAGATCTGGAGGAATATGAATATTGGAAAAGCATGCCTGTCACCAATGATCTGCAGGCAATTTATCTTCAGAGCATGTATTTGTGTGTCCGGCAGATGCTGGGATGGTCTCATAAAAATTTTTATGAGGCGATAGACCGGATCGCTTTTTTCCCGGTGAACAGGGATCTGTCAGTCAGAAAAGTACAATATCTTCTGGAGACAATTCACTATCTGGTGGAAAAAAACTGCATAGATTCAGCGCAGGACATTATTAAAAAGACGGAGAAGGCTTTGCGAGAAGTAGCCGAAGGCGAGGAAAAGAAAGAATTAGGGCTAAGTTTGCAGCGGGAAATTATTGTTTCGGATGTTTACTATAAAAAATGGTGGGACATCAGGAGACGACATCGGAAAATATTCCGGAAAGTTGACTGGAAAAAGGAACATCAGTCTGAGCAGTATGCCTATATTGTGTTTTCCGGAGCTCAAAAATGTTGGGAGACCATGGAACTGGGCGGAAAATTGCTGATGTTTACAAATTGGCTTCAAGATTACGCAGTGGATTATGCCAGCGGAAAACGTAACATCTATTTTAATGATAAATCGCATTATTACTATCTTCATGCGAAATATTTCAGTACTGCAGCTACTGCAATGGCAGCAGCCATAGCGGGAATAGATTCTTACGGGATCGGACATATTGATGCACTGCTTGATGAGCTGCAAGGCAATATGATGATATCTGATTTTGCCGGATTGCTTGTGGGGACCAGGGCATTGAAAGTGAGATATGATGATACCGTAGCGGATGAGATGATACAAGGGTATCTCGGAGAGACAGAACCACTTTTGGACAGATATCCGGATAACGCTATTCTGGCAGAAAAAGCAATTCAGTTATGGAAAACTGTCTATGAAGTACGATATAAGAAAGATGTTCCACGGGAGATTGTAGAAAGGGCATATGTTTTGCTTTTGCGATTCCCTAAGGATAAAAACGTAATGAATCAGTTCCTGGAAATGCTTGAGCAATCCACAGAGCGTGACAAATGGCAGGAATATATCCACAATAAGGCGGTGGTGTGCGGAATGCTGGAAAACATAGAGGATGTGATGTCGCCCGGCTTGCGGGAGTTACTTAAATAGGGTCTGACGCCTATAAAAGACCTCCAATAAAAGTTTGTAAGATATTGTCGATTAATGTCATGTAGTAAGTAGAGGGATATATGTAGGCGCCAAAAGCAGCCTATACCTTTAATATCAGTAACTAATTATGCAAAAATGGAAGAGGCACTGATGAAAAAAGAGACTATATAGGGAGGTACGAACTATGGGATGGAAAGAATGGCGTTATGAACTGGAAAAGGCCAACAGAGAGTATGAATGTGGAATGATTGATCGGGAGATATATGAGAGCAGGGTAAGTTTTGCTATATATATGATATATAAGTGTGGAAATGAAGATGCGGCAAGAGGTATTGCAAAAGCGCATGGTTATGACCTGGAAGAACTGTTGGAAAAATGGGAACAGGAAGATGAAGGAGAAGATGACGATGACGATGCAATCACTGATTAATATTGATGGTAATGGAGTAAAAGATGTACTGATTGACTTAAATGATAAACTAGCCACTGCTGTTGGGTGGATTGCAAACAAAGAAACACCTGAAAAAATAGCGATAAATACATACATTAAGGCACAAACGAGATTCTTGCGTATGGAATTGCGTTCTGTAAAAAGCGCTGTATGGTTGTCACCCCAAAATTGTAAAGTGCTGAGGAGTGCGCCGGATTTCAATGAGCCATGTGACCTAAATTTAGATTAGCATAAACAATAGCCGGTGAATACAACGCAATCATTGAATTTATCTTCGTAAGGCAAAATAGCAGGAACATTTTCACTTTACATTGGAATAGTTGATTTGGTTCTCCATATAATGATTAATAATATGCGTAAAAAAATACGAGCAAACAAGGAGAGGTGTAAAAATATTGCGGCCGATGTGTTCTTGTGGTATACTTTATTTGAAAGAGAGGAATTAATATGCTTACACGTATTATATTATCAAATTTCAAATCATTTAAAAATAGAACAGAAGTTGATTTCAGAAAGACAAATTATACTATTTTACCACAGAATGTAGCTGATAATGATGTCCTTAAGGGTGCAGTTTTTGTTGGTGCGAATGCATCTGGAAAATCAAATTTAATTCTTGCAATAAGGTTGCTTTTAGATTTCCTGTTTAAAGAGAGAAGTATTGATTCGGGCTTGTTCCGCTGCTTATTTGGAGATGGGTATTCTTTTTCTATAGAATATTCGTTTTTTATTGAGGACTGTGATGTAGATTATTCATTTGAAATTGATACGAAAAAAAAGTTCATTTCTGAAAAATTATTCTGCAATAATAAAATAATGTTAGAACGGATTGGCGACTCAGCAAAATCTTATATAGCTGATGCAAAAGGTATTGCGTATGATAGACAGGATGTTGCGGAAGATGCTTTGTTTTTAAGAACATTATACTTTAACACTAAATTTTCAAATAATCATGTTCTCTCAAGGTGGATGGAGTATTTGGAAAAATCGGCGTATATTAATTTATTTGAACACGAAATATATTCTTATGGAAAAGAGAAAATGGGGGTATCGGCATACCTTAACAGAGAAGGCTGTGATACAATTAATAATTTTCTAAAATCATTTGCATTTGGGCAAACCATTGAATATACACATGGGTCTAAAGGATCAAAGTATACTATTATTGCGGGAAAAGATGAAGAAGACAAGTTGGTTGCCTTTAGACGAGAAGGGCTTGGAGAACCGATCCCGTTTGGAGAGGAATCTAGCGGAAATCAAGCATTGTTAAGACTCCTTCCGGTATATCTTTCGGTTATTTCAAATGGTGGGATGTTGTTGGTGGATGAATTTTCGAGTGGGTTTCATAATGAACTTGAAGAATTACTCATTAAGTATTTTATGGTAAAAAGTACTCATTCACAGATGTTTTTTGTTTCGCATTCTACTAATATTTTAAGTAATTCTGTTTTGAGGCCTGACCAGGAATATGCAATTAGTTTTTTGGGGCATGAGGGAAGCAACATCAATCGATTCTCGAGTCAGCAGCCTAGAAATGCACAAAATATAGAAAAAATGTATAATAGTGGTATTTTTGGCGGTTTGCCAAATTATGAGGATAGTGTTTATGAAAATCAATAAAAACCGGTCAATCGGACGAGTGCTGTATACAATTACTTCTTTTAAGTTATCCATGCATCGAAAGCTATTCGATTTCATCTTTTTATAAGGAATCTTATAATATTGAATTTGGAATTGGATCAAATGTAAAAATATATATTGGTCAACATTTAGAAATACAAATGAATAAAATTTCGGAGGAAACACTTCGAACCGCAACAGAGGAATTTTTAGCTTATTTAGAGCATATTGATCAGGAATGGGATATAGATGATTTTTCAAAAACAAGCAGTGCGATTTTTGATTTGCAAGAGGTAAAATATGCTTCAGACGGAGTTTATAATCTATTTTCAATGCTAACATTATCATTTATTCAATTGGGGGATTATTGAATTTGATTAGGCCGGATTTTCACTGAGGCAATCAAACCTAACAGAAAGAGCAGAAGGATCGTTTCCCTTCTGCTCTTTTTATATAATTTTCAATGATATTGCATTGCTGAGAAATTCCTTTTCCAGTTGCGGAGGAGTTTAAGCAGCGGTGCATTGTATGTTTTCCACAATTTTTAAGAATATATAAAGTTTAGAGGGAAATATTGCAAGAGAGAATTGACAGTGCTACAATCAACGATACGTTATAGAGAGTATGACGATGCAGATTGAAATTAACAGAATAGAGTATGAGGAAATGGAAACAAGAGAGACTATGGATTTTGATGCGTTCAAAAATTTTTCAAATAAAATAAAATGGATCAATTTGTTTTTTATAATAACTGTTGTTGCAATGCATTGCGTAAGAGAATGGGAAACATACTATGGCAGCTCAGATTCAGTCATTTCATCCGTTTTAATTAATTTGGAAGTTTATGCAATGGCATGTTTTTTTATGATGTCAGGTTTTTGGCTCTTTTATGAGTATGAGAAATATACATATTTTGAAATGATCAGGAAAAAAATATATAGCATTCTCGTGCCATACATTTTATGGGGAGTATTAAACTTAATTATCGTACAGGCAGTATCGTTGGTAGAAACAGGACAAATGAAATACTCAGCGCTTGATAGCATCAAGAGTTTATTGTTTATACAGATAGGTACCATAAACTTCCAACCACTGAATGACCCCTTATGGTACCTGATCAGGATAATGACCTATTTTATAGTGGCACCTGTTTTATACTATTTAATAAAGAATAAAGTAGTGGGAGCTATTTCGCTGCTTGTACTGGCAATGGCCAGTTCTTCATTCGGCTATTATTCGTTTGGCAGATGGCTGTTTGTTTTTTGCTTTGGTGGATATATCGGCTTACATTATAAAGAAAATATCATAAAAGCAGCAAATAGGCCCAGGGGAATCTCACTTGCGTTCACATTATTGATATATATTGCGCTGTGTGCACTGTACCCATACCTTAATGCGCATGAAATGATTAAAAAGGATATTGATATTATAGCAATTATTATCGTCCTGGGGATCATTATTTTGGGAAAGAACCCTTCGATAGAAATGAATCATTCGAATTATGCATTCATGTTATATTGTGCGCATATGATTTTGATGCCTTTTTTGGTAAAAATAGTAGGTCTGATTCTGGGGAACTGGGTAGATGAAGGAGTATGCCAGGGGATAGTAGTACTGGTTTGCTGCTTTATTGTGGCAATTATATATTTAGTGTTGAAGAAATTTGCGCCGGGAGTGTATAGGGTATTGGCGGGTGGAAGGAACGGATAAGAATAATTCCTATTGTTTTGTAGCAGAAAAGAGTGGTTTTAGTATGGATATATAGTTTGTGACGAAAATAAATGATAAAGTAGAAAATATTAGACGCATAGAAAGGTAATATGAATATGGGAACAAAACGTAGATCAGGTGGCGGGAGACCCCAAGGCACTTGGGGATATCCGCGGAGTGACTTATATTTATGGGATGTTTTGCCGGTTTGGACTGATTGAAATGCCGGAGAATGGGGAGAAAGGGGAAGGATGACTTGACGGAATACGATTATGCATACAGGAAAGTTGATATTAGGAATGGACGAATATCTTATTGATACTTCGATAAATCGAAATACCGTTGTTACTAAAACGAAGCAATGCCGAGGGATGAGTGTAGTATAATAAAACTAGAGAAAGATATTATCTAAATGTTTTTCGTCTTGATGAATTAGCATTTGGAAAAATTTTAATCAATATGGAAAACTATTAGTTATGAAAGGGAGGATAGAACCATTGGATTAATCAACGTGAGTTATTCGCAAAGCACAGAGGGATAACATGATTTAAAGGTAGGAACTAGGAAAAATGGATTATTACATTTCGAATTTAACAAATTGGAATAAACCTAATACAATATTACTTTGGCCGGACAACTGGGATGATTATAGTTTTAGAACTACATTTCAAGCCACATACGTTGACCCGCATGGAATAAGCAAACAATTAGGGAGTGTCAAAATAGGTGTCAAAAAGGCGGCTGTAGGAGAATATTATTTTTATACAAAAGAATTATTACCTGAACATTTCGATAAATTACCAGAAGGCTTTTTTTCTTTGTGGCAGTCAGCTGATACGTATCAGATGCTGAGGAAAATTAATGAGGAATGTGGCTGCAATATTTTTAAAGATTTAAACGATGTGGCATATGATCTTGAGTTGTGTAAACGATATTGGGAAGAACCTATAATGCAAAATTCGTTAACTAGATCGGTAAATCTCAGCACTATAGAAAATCAATTTCATAGGATTACTTTAGGACGTGCGAAATTAACAAAGTACAATTTTGCTTATGAAATAGACCCCGTGAATTCTGGAGCTACACTCACTTTTGATGTAATACCGAATAGCTTGCCACCGACTAATATCCATGTATTAATTGGCGGTAATGGAATAGGTAAAACGACCCTTATAAGAGAGATGATAAAAGAAATACTTGGTGATGAAATAGAACTGTCACTAAATAGATTTGTGTATGATTATTCAAAGAGTATGGATCAGTCTGCTCAATTTGCAAATGTAATATGCGTTGCATTTAGTCCATTTGATGATTTCTCTTTACTCGAGAGATTCGATAGCAAGAAATTTTCATATATAGGAACTCAAAAGAAATATCGCATGGATAATGCCCTAAATAATAATGAAGAAGTTGATATACTTAAAGACATTGAACGACAATTTATCGATAGTTTACGTTCGTGTCTTGGAAATCTTACTAAACGGGAAGATTTGATAGATGTCATTAATATTCTCGAAAATGACCCTGTGTTTCACAATTACCGAATAAGTGAATTGATAGTTAATAAAGTTAATAAAGGAACTGGCATTGATTATGAAGATATGTCACCGTTCAAAGATATCTTTGCTGGTATGAGTTCAGGTCATAAAGTTGTTTTATCTATTATAGTCCGTTGTATTGATAAGATAGTAGAAAAGACAGTTTTGTTTTTAGATGAGCCGGAGAATCATTTACATCCGCCGCTGGTCTCGAGTTTAATAAGATCTATTTCTACTGTGTTAACAAAAAGAAATGGTGTTGCAATTATCTCAACACATTCGCCTATTGTACTTCAAGAAACTCCAAAATCTTGTGTGTGGATTCTTGCAAGAAATGGAGATGTTTGGAAGGCTCGTCGACCTAGGTTTGAAACATTTGGGGAAAATGTGGGTTCATTGACGAATGATGTGTTTAGGTATGAAATTAGTAACTCTGGATTCCATGCGCTTTTAAAAAATAGTGTTCGTGAATGCAAATCTTTTGAAGAGGTTGTGGAGGCGTTTAATTATCAACTAGGAGATGAAGCAAGAGGTTTAGTACAGAACATGCTCTTGCAGAAGGAGCGAAACGAATTATGAAAAAGCTAGGTAAACCTTTTGGAATTGGAAATGCGCTAGACATATATAAAGTGTGTGAGCAGGCGTATTCTTCACAGAAAATGAAAAAAAGTTTATCCATATATGAAAAAATGATTGATTCGGTATCTAGAGAATATGATAAGCATATTCCAAACGAATTTGACAAGTTTTCACATCCAAAGACATCAATTAATGATAAAAAAATCATGAAGAATGTATATGAAAATAAATTTGTTCGTGAAAGATGTGGAAATTATTATGATACGATTATTGCAAATGCAAACCAGATATGTCCTTTCTGTGGTGAAGGGTGGCCGACAAATTTGGATCATTTTCTTCCTAAAGCTGAATATCCGTTTTTGATTGTTACTCCAGAAAATCTGGTGCCCTCGTGTAAAGATTGTAATATGGAAAAAAATAATGCGAACCCTGTTTCAAATGAAGAGGTTCCATTGCATCCCTATTATGATAATGTTCTTACTGAATGGCTGGAAGTAAGTATTGATTTTAGCAAACAAGATATACTTGGGTTTGAATTCCGAAATAACCTTGATGTGATGGCAGAACCCATTTTATCAAAAAGAATTGATGCACATATGAAAGTACATGGGTTAAAATCCTCTTTTGCAACTCACGCTATTAGTGAGATGAATTCAAAGAAAAGAAATCATTTGCGCCAAGCAAAGATTGGAAAAGAAAAACTTAAAATGGAATTACAATGGGAATTAAATAGTTTTCAAGCGGAGGATAACAATTCATGGCGATCAGCTTTATACCGAGAATTAATTGAAAACTATGACGAGTATTATGATTGGCTGCTTAGATTGCCTTCAGCTGAAAAAAATAAATGAAACAGTATTTCTCCTGGATGACGCTGAGGATAGTAGATAAAAATGCTTCGATAAATCGAAATGGTAAACACAGCAAGCCGAAATACAACATTAAACAAAGATGTGGTATTATAAAAATATAGTGATACTAAAAATAGTGAGGTCAGATGGCAGAGATATTATATGGATATACAGAAAATGCTTTGTAAGTGACAGGTAAGTTATCAGCTATTAAGGGGAGCAGAAAGGTTTTTATTTATCAATTTCCAGGGGAATAAATAGTACGACAATAACATCAGAATAATGCGATTTATGATAAAAATACTTTTGAGATGTCTATATTAAGAGGAATAGATGGATGAAAAAATCGAGATATAATATTACAGTTGATAATGGACTTGAGTATGTAATAGCTAATACAATGACGGGAGCGATTGTAAAACTGTCAAGTAATGAATGGCAGGATTATTTGGCGGGTAATTTTACTGATGATTTTTGGAGAGAAAATGGTCTTGTAGTTGATGACGAGCTTGATGAATTGGATTTATTAAAAAGGGTTTACGAAGCAGCACATAATAATAAACATAGTGCACGAATTACGATTTGCCCAACATTGGATTGCAATTTTTCGTGCCCGTATTGTTATGAGCGAAGAGAAAAAGGTCGAATGTCTGAAATAATTCAAGAAGGGGTATTAAAAAAAGTAAGACAATTATATGAAATGGGGATAGAAAAGATTTATATCACATGGTATGGCGGGGAACCACTGTTATGTAAAGACATTATTTCATATATGTCAAAATCAATTATAAAAATTGCTGAAGATAATGGTCGGCAATGTCAATTTGCAATTATAACAAATGGCTATTTAATTGATAAGGATATAGTTAACCTTTTCCGTGAAATTAAAATGAAATCAATTCAAATAACACTTGATGGAAACAAGGAGATGCATGATAAGCGCAGAAAACGTATAGATGGTGCGCCTACATTTGATGTAATTGTTAATAATATTAAAATGCTGTTAGAGGCAGGATTACATGTGAATATTAGAGTAAACGTCGATAGCGATAATATTGATGGATATAATATTGTGAGACAGTATTTTGAACAGTATACAAATGTTAATTGTTATCCCGCGTTTGTTACAGAAGAAAAAACACAAAATGTTATACAGCGAGCAAAGTGTATTAAAAATTCAATGAGGAGTAGCATTTTAAAAAAATTTGAAATAGATTATCGGAATATTGATATGGAAAAAGTTATGACACCGGAAGTGGGAATGTGTATGGCAAACCATAAGCACTCTTATGTTTTCTCATACAATGGAAATATATATAAGTGTATAAACGACGTTTCTATACCTCAAAATGCGGTTGGAAATATTATGACGGGAGTAGTTCATGATGAAGGAAATTATTATAACTACGATGCGTTTAATGAGGAAGGCTGTTCAATGTGTTCATATTTACCAATGTGTTATGGGAGATGCGCATGGGAATATAAGGAAAAAGGAGAGCGTTCTTGCCCGGATATCAAATATCTGTTAAAGGATATTTTAAGATATAAATATTTAGGAAAGGAGGAAATATATAATGGTAATTATTCAGAAACAGCAGAAATCCGTCAATGACTACAAGAAGTGTAATGAAGAACTGATGAAGTCATCTAAACCGTGTAGTGCAAGAGATTTACCATGCTCGTTTAGACCAATAGTGTCAATAGCACCGCCTCGCTAGCTTGACGATGGTTTAAAGGAGAAAAGGAGCTGGCACACTGAGTAAAATTGTTGCACAGCTCCTTTTACAACGCAAGTGATTCGGGAGAAAGAGAAACGAACGTTGACAATGAAAAAACGTTCTGCTATGCTCATATTATCTATATAATCATGGTGTGTTTATGCTTCATGATTCTTCTATCGTGTGTTTAGAATATTTTGTCGATGGAATTATGCACTTACGAAAAAGAAATTTGATAATATTATATCATGTGTTGGCAGGAGGGGACAGATGGGGAATATTATTAAATTTTATGAGGCAATTGTTTGCAGAAGAAACGGAGAACTTATGGGTATTACTGTACAAAGGATGCTGGAAATTGAGAAGATAACATCGGAATTGCTAACGGATGTGGACTTTGAAGAAAAGCCATATGTAGATATCGTTGCATTGGTAGAAAAAGCAGGATTTGTTGTGGAAACCAGGGATATGGATATTGATACTACTGGATGCTTATTTGTGAATGATGAAACAAATAGCGAGAAAAAGAATCGCCTGATCCTTGTAAATACAAGATTTAGAAATTCTGAAAATGAGTCAGATGTAGTTTTTAAGAAAAGTAGATTTATAACAGCCCACGAGTATGGTCATTTTGTATTACATAAAAAAGAGGGTGAGTCTATATATGCTCATCGGGATACGGATCATCGTACGGAAGAGCCTGAATTGGAGGCAGATTACTTTGCAAGAAGTATATTAATGCCGAAGGAACAGTTTTTAGCATATTATCAAGCGTTGCAACAATTGGGAAGCGGAGACAAAGAATTTATAAACAGAATGTTGTCGAGGCTGTTCAGAGTTACAAAAAATAAAGTACGTAAAAGGACGGAGGACTTATTAGCGCTAGGGCTAATAACTGAGTAAAATATGAGCGATAGCTACGATGATAGACTTCGAATTTATCAAAATCTTATCAAATTATTGGATCATCCAGAAGAGGATAATACGCAGGATGACAAGATATTTCGAAAAAATACAAAGAAACAAATTACAAACAGGGATGAGAAATACTCTGAATTATTAACTCATTTTGTGCAAATAACTAAAATCAGAAATATATTGAAAGAAATTTTTAAATGGTCTTTTTATTTAGCTATTATTGTGGCAATAGTATCATTGGTTATTATTGTGTATAGATTATTTAATAAATATTTGAAAGCAGCATCTATAGAACAAATACTGGAATCAGCTCCATTGCTGATTACGGCGATGGTAGGCTTTGTATCTACGATTATAACAATTCCTGTTACAATTACCAAATATTTATTTAGCACGGAAGAAGATAAAAATATTACAGAGATAATTCTCCATACGCAAGAGCATGATACCAGTGGCAGACAATGGGCAATGGATTTTAAGAAGATGGTTGAAGGGTTGGAGGAGAATAATAAAAAGGATAAAAATGTAGAATCAATACAAAAAATATTGTATAAAATGTCTAAAACAGCATTGTATTTTGACAATGCTGTCAGACTGTAGACAAAGCTCCTTCCTGTGAGGGAGCTTTTCTTGTGTCATGACTGCAAAAATTATGTACTTACAAGC
>OODU01002672.1_pt1 | contig 14881 bp, 17 predicted proteins | sample 1671171 | NCBI WGS metagenome assembly OODU01 (sample SAMN06348129, study PRJEB24527) | human gut metagenome | biome: human gut; feature: ankylosing spondylitis patient; material: feces | host: Homo sapiens | place: China | collected 2015-10
TTATCACTTGCAATTCTTTTCGCTTTTTTCACTGATTCTGCTGAAAAAACCTCATATCCGGATTTTTTCAGTGAAAAAGTGATTCCACGATTCAAGTTTTCATCGTCCTCAACCACAAGGATATTTGGCATAATTCAAACCACCCTTCCGTCTTAGCTATATATGTTATATAGACGGATGTTGCTAACAAGCATGTCCTCCGCTTGACAATATGTCACTCGCTCTGAAGAATCAGTCGTGCCAAAGGAAGCAACACCTTGCTCGTCCGGCAGAATGTTTTCCGTTGAGACATGATGCGGCTCATTTTTCGTTTTCGGCGGGCTTCTTGATATACTTGCCGTTCTTGATTCTCGCGTCCGCTGGCTTCTCTGCGTCCTCTGGAATCCCCCAGACCGAGCCAATGCGGATAGCACCGGGGACGCGCCCCTCGCCGCATAAAATCTGAATACGGCGGGTGGAGATACCCCAGCGTTCGGCGGTTTGCGCGATAGATAAATACTTCATGGGCAGCACTCCTGTTGCAGTTCCGTTCTGCGTCTGCTTATAAAATCACAGTATAATTATAATCGTCAAAGCGAATAAAAGCAAAGGCTTTTCGGAAAAGTTCGGGAAGTATCTACAACTTAAAAATCAAGGGTTTGGGGCTTCCCCAAAAATCAAAATGGGCGTATCGGCTGCAAGGCTGAAACGCTCATTTTTCCGGTGTGTACGGACACCGGATGTGCTTGCTGCTCTCTCAAATCTCATATCCGCAAATACAACGCGCTCCCGCTTTTGCAAAAGCAGGGGCGCATATTTTTTGAAAATCTTTCGTTTCGATACCTGCGTTTCGATGAAGAAATGTCCGTTGTAAAGTGAGGGGCAACGAATCGCCAATGCCCTCGTCTTCAAAATTTTCTTTTCGTCACTACCAAGTTTTTGAGAAAAAATGTCCGTTGTATTGTGAAAGGAGTGTTTCAATATGCCAGACCGCACGCGACCCATCCGCAAAGAAATCTGCCTGAATGAGCAGGAATGGAGCATGGTTCGCCACAAGATGAACCAGCTTGGCACCCGCAGCTTCGGCGCGTATGCCCGGAAAATGCTGATTGACGGGTACATCATCAAGGTCGATTACACCGAGCAGAAAAAGTTAGCTGCCACTGTCAGCAGGATTGCCACGAACATCAACCACGTCTGCCGCCGCATCAACGGCATCGGGCATTTCTACGATGCCGATGTTGCCGAGCTGAAAGAACGGATGGCTGACGTATGGGAGCTGCTGAAAGTACAGCAGAGAAACGAATTGTAATTCGGGAAAGGAGTACAGATATGCCGCGCATGAGCAAATCAAAAAAGCAGGAATCGGGCTGCTCCTGTTCGGGAATGTCGGCACGGGAAAATCCTATGCCGCTGGCTGCATTGCCAACGCTCTGATTGACCGTTTGGAGTCTGTCCTCTTTGTGGGAATGTCCGATGTGATCAACCGTATGCAGGGTAATTTCGGCACAGACCGCGACCATTACATGAAATCGCTTATGCGCCCCGACCTCCTCATTCTGGACGATTTGGGGGCAGAGCGTAACACCAGTTTCGGCAAGGAGCGCGTATTCGATGTGGTTGACAAGCGGCTGCTGACCGACAAGCCCATGATCGTCACCACGAATATCCCGCTTTCCGTTATGAAGCAAGCTGCCGATTGGGATGACCGCCGCATTTTTGACCGCATCTTGGAGGTCTGCGTCCCGATTCGCTTCGACGGGGAGAACTTCCGCAAAGGCAATGCCAGCGCGAATATCAAAAAAGCCGCAGAAATGCTGAATGGGTAAGCTGTTGCAGCAGCTTACCCACCCATGAGACAGGAATATTATTCAACCGGCTTTCCTGTTTCTTCTGAAATAAAACGACCCTCAAACCGACAGCCGATAGCCGTCGCTATTTCCTGCAACTCGCTTTCCCTAAAATTGTCACGGCGCATTTTGCCGCTGATATTTTGGGTTGTGCAGCCAAGCTGCCTTGAAAGCTGACTGACAGTTACGCCTTGCTTCTTCATAGCAGCTCGGATAACCTGAGCCATGCTCATTGACTTCACCTCCGGGGATTTTCAAAGTAATTATACATGAGAGCAAGCAGAAATGTCAATTCAGGAGTTACCGGAGAATCGCTCCGGAGCTATTGACCCAAGACTGGAAATAGCATATAATAGTAACTACTGAGTTACCATTGAAAAAGCGGCACTTCATTCGGCTGACGAACATAACGTCAAATGGGGTGATTACATGGTAGAAAACGAAAACTACAAGAGCTACACTGCAAACAATGGAACTGAGCTTCGCTTTCCCAAGGAGAGTGTGGTTCAGATGACGGCGGAGCAGCGGGACTGCTACCAGAACTTTATCAATGTTCTGGCACAAATCCTGAGCAAGTGTGCTGCCGCAGAAAAGGAAAATCAGAAAATCTGAGCAGAGTATTCCGGGCGGTCGATGACCGCCCGGTCCTGCAATAGGAGGCAATCTATGTATAATACGAAAGAGGGCAAATCGTGTGTTATCTATATCCGCGTCAGCAGTGAGCGTCAGGTAAAGGGGTATAGTCTGGACGGGCAGAAGCACTATCTGGCTGAATGCGCCGAGCGTCGGGGTATGACCGTTCTTGATACCTACGATGAATGCGGGGCATCTGTCGAGACCGTCGCACGGCTGACCCGTGTCTGAGCGTGAACACCATGAAAACGATAAACGTTGTCGCGGCGGTGATTTTCCGCACATTCGAGGGCAAAACGCAGGTCTTTGCGACCGCAAAGGGCTACGGCGAATTCAAGGGTCAGTGGGAATTTCCGGGCGGCAAAATCGAGCCGGGCGAAACCCCGCAGGCCGCGCTCGTCCGGGAAATCCGGGAAGAGCTGGCGACCCTCGTCCGGGTCGGCGAGAAAATCGCCGCAGTCGAGTACGACTACCCCTCGTTCCACCTGTCCATGGACTGCTTCCGCTGCGAGGTCACCGAGGGCGTCCTGACGCTTCTCGAAGCCGAGGACGCGCGGTGGCTCACCCGCGAGGAGCTTGACAGCGTGCCATGGCTCCCGGCGGACGTTGCGCTCATCGACACGCTCCGGACGCTGATGCCGTAACCGAATACCGCAATAACAGCCTGCACCGCGCGAAAAGCGCCGTCCGCAGGCTGCTTTCCGTTCTGTCCGGGGCGCTGTTTTCCGCATTTTCATGTTGTCGAATTATGTCGTTTTCCCGTAAAATAGATTGCGTACAGCTTTTTTCAGCTGTATCCCAATCATTTTTATGGAGGTTTCACAATGGAAAACATTCGCGTTTTTGAGGAAAACGGATACATTCATTTCATCATGCGTCCCGAGGACCTGATGCGGCTGCGCTACTCGGAAGAAGCGGCCACACTCTTTTCCGATTTCATGGACGGCTGGCTGACGCAGATGAAAACGCAGGTGCGCGAAAACACGATGGACGGCTACCGCTACGCCTTTGAGAAGCATATCCGTCCGTTTTTCGACGCACGCGGCACGACGCTCGCCACGGCGCGCCCCATGGATTTTCAGGATTTCGTCAATCTGAAATATCAGCAGGGGCTTTCCCCCACTTCCATCGTAAAATTCCACTCCATTATGCACAAATGCCTGAAATACGCGGTCGCGCTTCAGATCATTCCGAGCAACCCGTCGGATAATGTGATGCTGCCCAAGCGGCATAAATTCCGCGGACAGGTCTATGACCGCACGCAGATCAACATTTTCCTTGCCGCCGCGCTCCACTCCCCCGGCGAGGCGGCGTTCGTGCTCGCCGCGACCTACGGACTGCGCCGCAGCGAATGCGCGGGACTCAGGTGGAGCGCCATCGACTTCCGCGCGCGCCGCATGGTCATCAACCACACCGCCGTTATCTCCAACGGGCGCATCATCTACGCCGACAACGTGAAAACCAGGTCGAGCTACCGCACGCTGCCGCTTTCCGACTCGCTCCGGCGGTATCTGCTCGATTTGCGCCGCCGCCAGAAGGCAAACCGCCGAAAATACGGAAAATCCTACTGCCAGACCGATTATGTGTGCTGCTTTGAGGACGGCTCGCCGCTCCGCCCGGACTATATCTCGCGCGAATTCGGGCGCGTCTGCCGCAGAGCCGCTCTGCCGCGCATCCGCTTCCATGACCTGCGCCACTCGGTCGCAACCCTGCTGCTCCAGCAGGGCTTCTCGCTCAAGCAGATTCAGGACTGGCTCGGCCACGCCGACATCTCCACCACCGCCAACGTCTATGCCCATGTGCCCTATATCGAAAAGGAAACCATCGCGAAAAACGCCACACCGGTGATTGAGATTTGACGCCGGACGGCTCGTATTTCCCGCCGCCGTATGGTATACTGGTTACAAAGCTGATTTAGGATGTGTACATATGACCATATTAGTAACCGGCGGTGCCGGATATGTCGGCTCGCACACGGTTCGGGCGATGCTTGAAGCCGGATACAGCGTTGTCGTCGCCGACAACCTCAGCACCGGCTTCCGCGCGGCGGTCCCGGCGGCCTGCCGCCTTTACGAGGGCGATATCCGTGACGCGGCGTTTCTCACGGAGATATTCGAAAAGGAAGAAATCGACGGCGTTATCCACTTCGCCGCGTTTTCTCAGGTCGGCGAGAGCGGAAAAGTGCCGCTGCGCTACTACGAAAACAACGTCGGCGGCACGCGCGTGCTGCTCGAGCAGATGACCGCGCACGGCGTCGATACCATCGTGTTCTCTTCCTCTGCGGCGGTCTACGGCGAGCCGGAGCAGGTCCCCATTGAGGAGACCGCGCCGCTGCACCCGACGAACTGCTACGGCGAAACCAAGCGCGTCATGGAGCAGATGATGCGCTGGACGGCGGCCGCTTCCGGCCTGCGCTACGCGGCGCTGCGGTATTTCAATGCGTGCGGCGCACAGCCGGACGGCACGCTCGGCGAGGCGCATTCGCCCGAAACCCATCTGATTCCGCTCATTCTTCAGGTCGCAAACGGTCAGCGCGAGCGGATTTCGGTGTTCGGCAGCGACTATCCCACCCCGGACGGCACCTGCATCCGCGATTACGTGCACGTATGCGACCTGGCGCAGGCGCATATTCTTGCGCTCGAATACCTGCTGCGCGGCGGCGAAAGCACCGCGTTCAACCTCGGCAGCGGCGCCGGTTTTTCGGTGCGCGAGGTTATCGAGGAGGCGCGCCGCGTCACCGGTCACGCCATTCCCGTCACAGAAGATGTCCGCCGCAGCGGCGACCCGGCGCGGCTTGTCGCCTCGTCCGAAAAGGCACAGCGCGTGCTCGGCTGGACGCCCCGTTACAGCGCCCTCAGCACCATTCTCCAGACCGCGTGGAACTGGCACAGCAGCCATCCGGACGGATTTTGAGAACGAACTGACGCTGATTTTAACACGAAAAAGGCTCCCCATTGGGGAGCCTCAGTCTGTCGATAAAGTCTATTTTTCGAGAATTCAGTGTTTCGCGCGGGAGCGCGCATGAAATAGATTTTGCAGCGCAAAATCATAAAAACCGGGAGCATGTATCACAGTTTTTATTCTCTCAGAGGGAGAAAGTTTCCGCATGGGAACTTTCGGACGTCCGTGTTTTGCGAAGTCAAAACACAACTTGTCGGAAAAACGAAGTTTTTCGACAGGCTCAAGGCTCCCCATTGGGGAGCCTTTGCTTTATTTACTGCATTATTTTTTCATGTACGTAACGTGCGAAACCGTTGTGCCGGCCGGGACGCGCAGCGTGATCGTCATCGCGTTCTCGGTGTCGCCGAGGTCGTGCACCGGCTGGGTGCTCTTGCCCGAGGCATCCAGTGCAACTGCGGTGTCGCCCACAGCGGCCTCCACGGACGCGCTGCTCTGGACGGTGAGGTCATAGTCGCCGTCGGTCTTGATAACGGCCGCAAACGTTACCACGCTGTCGGTATCGGCGGTAAACGCGCCGTTTTCGCCCCATGTCACGCTGCCCTCCTGCACGGTCGCGCAGTCCGGAACGCCGTTGCCGTCTGCGTCCGGCAGATACGCCGTATCCAGACCGAGCGTCGAGAAGGTCGTCAGCGCCTCCACGACGTCATACGGGTCGAGCGCGTTGACTGCGAGCAGCTTGTTGAGGAACGAGTTGTTCGCGTCGGTCAGCAGAACATCGTCCAGCTGGTCGGCGTTGACCTGACAGAGCGTTTCGTAGCCGTTGACCATACGCTTGACGTAGGTATCGTCCTGAAGCCACTGCGCCGCGCCGATGCTGCTGCCGACCGGGTCGATCATCTGCTCGTACAGGTCGAACATCTTCTGCCATACCGAGGCGTTCGCGCGGGTGTACTTCGCGCCGCGGTCGAGCTGGTCGAGCGCCTTCGTGTAGTCGCCCACGCTTGCGTAATACTGCGCGAGCGGAATGGAAATCGCGTTGGACTCCACGTGGGAGAGGTCGGCGGCGTAGCGCGACGCCACGTCCTCCTCATTGCCGCCCGAAATCAGATAGGACAGCTTGTAGTCGTTGGTTTCGAACGGGTCGATGGACGCGCACTGCTTGAGGTCGTCAAGCGTCAGCGAGTCGCTCGAGAACTTGCTCTGCGCGATCAGGTTCAGGCTGATGAGCACGATGAATACCGCCGAGACCGCCGTAACCGGCCAGCGCACCGCGCCGCCCTTGTTCTTCTCCGGCGTTTTCAGCTTGAGACAGTCGCCGCAGTGCAGCGTCACGAGCGCGAGCACCGCGAAGAACGTCGGCAGGCAGCAGCCGACCGACCAGGTAACGTCGCTGATGGCCTGACCGAACATCTGGAGCACGCACGCGCCGAGAAGCATGACGATGAGCGGCTTCTCCTTGCGGCTCTTGACGAGCGCCCAGACAGAGGTGCCGAGCATCGCGAGGAAGGCGGCCAGACCCAGAATGCCGAGGTCACAGAGCGCCTCAACGTAGTGGTTGTGCGCATACTTGGTTTCGTAGTAGTAGTCCTGCACCGAAACGACACCGTTCTCGAAGCCGCCAAGGCCGCGGCCGAATACCGGCGAGGTCTTCCACAGCTTGATGGCGTCCTGACGGTAAACGCCGCGCTGTACGACGTTGCCGTTCGCGGTCAGGTCCTGAATACGGTCCGCAACGAACGCCGGGAGCAGCTTGTAGCCGAGCTTGACGCTGCCGTCCTTCGCGCCGGTGTAGTCCGCCGCCGAGAGAGTCGCGCCCGGCTCACCGCCGAAGTAGAAGAACACGAGCTTGCTGTCCTCGGGGACGGTAAAGGTCACGGGAGCGTCAGACGCGCCGTTTATCAGGTCGGTTTCGTTGTTCTGAACCAGGTTGTTGGTGTTTTTATAGGTGATGCGGACGGTTGCGGACGGGTCAGCCTGCATGGAGAGCGTGTAGTCGCCCGCCGGCAGGTCGAGCGCACGGCGGAACTCGCTCTCGGTGCCGAAGGTGTACGAGCCGGTGACATTCAGCGCCGCCGCCAGATAAACGGCTGCAAGCACCACGATGGCTACGATAAGACCGATGAGCAGCTTTCCCTTGTCCGCCAGACGCGCAACCAGCTTTTCGCGCACGAAAATCTCGAGTACGCACGCGGCGGCGCAGCCGGCAATCAGCATGATGATCGGCAGGAACGAGCCGGTCACATCATCGCCGAAGCCCTTGACCGATACCGCGCCGACAATCAGTGCGACAACAGCCGTCTGCACGAGCAGCAGGAACAGGTCCATGCGCTTGTCCGACGGGCTGAGCACGAGCATCGCAAGGCACGCCACGACGAACACGCCGAGCGAACCCATCGAAAACGCCAGCAGATAGGAAACCGCATTCACCATCAGCAGAACTGTGCACAGGATTTTCTGGCTGCGGCTCGCGGCAGTGATCACGAGCCAGAGCGACAGCAGGCACGCAATCGACATCAGGCCCGCGTAGGTGTTCGGGTTGCCGAGAATGGTATTCAGACGGGAATAGAAGTACGCGCCGGTGTTGCCGTAGCCCGCGCCGACCGCCTCCATGATGACGCGCACCGGGCGCATCAGGATGTTGCAGGACGCAGCGTCAATCGACAGCAGACCGACCGGAGCGGCGGCCGCCGCAATCGTTCCGGCTGCGCGGCGGAAGGCGATTTTTCCGTCCTTCGAGAACAGAACAATGCACAGATACACCGCAAAGGACGCGAGAAGCACCGCAAACTGCGCTATCGCAAACTTGCGCGAACGGGCGTAGAGCGTTGAGGCCGCCGAGAGCAGCATATACGCCGAAAGCGCGAACGCCGGCGGCGTCATCAGGCGCTTTACCTTGTCCTTGCCCGCGAACAGCATCACGCACAGCGTGCCGACCGTGCAGAGCACGCCGACCATCTTCTGCGTAAAGTAGCTGCCGTTGTTGTCAAAGCAGGTAATGATCCACAGCGCGATTGCCGCCATGGTGTAGAGTCCCCAGCGGGCATTGCTCGGCGCGGCCGCTTTCACCTGCGTACCGCCCTTCGCCTGTCCGCCTTTCGGCTGAGCCGGTTTCTGTTTCATCGTTTTTCCTCCTCGAATGCACCGTCCGTCTTGCCGGTCAGCGCCTCATAATATAGTCTGGTGAGTGCCGGAAACACGGTGTCTATGCCGTATTTCTGCACATTTTTCTCCGCTTTTTCGCCGTAGGTGCGGCGCACGGTGTCGCTTTCCATGACGCGCACGGCGCGGCAGAACGCCTGCCGGTCGTCGTAAGGGTAAAGCTCGCCGGTCACACCCTGCTGCACAAGATCCTCGTGCCCCTTAACGTTTGTCAGTATCGCGGGCAGGCCGCACGCCATCGCCTCCATGACGTTGAAGGGCAGTCCCTCGCTGCGGCTCGACGACACACAGACATCGGCGGCGCGGTAATAGTTTTCCATATCGCTCACGAACCCCGGGAACCGCACACGGCGGCTCAGGTCGAGCCGTTCCGTGAGCGCCCTGCACTCGTCGAGCAGCGCCCCCCGTCCGGGAAGCAGCAGCACGACCCGCTCGGGCAGGTCGGTCATGGCCTCAATGAGCATGCTCTGGTGCTTGCGGCCGGAGAACTCCGCCGCGTAAATGAGCACCAGCTGATTGTCTTTCAGCGCCAGCTGGCGGCGCAGCCATGCGCGTTCCTCCGCTGCCGGCGGCTTGAAGCGTTCCAGGTCGATGCCCATGCCGTCGGTCTGCACGATGCGGCGGCCGAGATGATACTGCCGCGCGATGCGCTCGTCCTGCCGGTTCATGGTCAGAAGCCAGTCGGTCACGGACGCGGTCATGCGCTCCGCCGCAAGCAGAAGCTCGCGTTTGAGTCCCGGCGTGTCGCGGTCGAACAGATAGCCGTGCGCGGTATTCATCACGACCGGCCGCTTCCTGCCGCAGAGCATGACGGCGAGCCGGGTAAAAAACGCCGCGAGCGAGGTGTGAACGCTTATCATGTCGTACTGCTCCTCGCGTATCAGGCGGCGCAGCTGCACAACTGCCGCGAAATTGCGCGGCGAAAACATACTTTTTTCGAACGAAACCGGAATATACCGCGACACGCCCGGCAGCTCGACCTGTTTTCCGCCTGCCGCCGCGTGAACGATCACGCCCTGCTCCGCCAGCCACGACAGGTACGGCTTATGAAAAGATGCCAGATGGCCGAAGGTCGAGGCCGCATACAGCACCTTTCTGCTGTTTTTCAAGTGTTATCTCACCACCGTCAATAAAAAAGCGCAGGCAAATCTACCTGCAAACAAAAATACGCCGCACCTGTTTTTCGCGTCATGCGCGGCATTTCAGAGTTCTTCCATGTTACCCTAAAAATTTTACCCCACGGCCTATACATTGTCAAGGTTATGATGGAAATTTCGTGCATTTTGTGATAGAATAAAGACGATACCGCATTATCGAACCAGACGATTTCATGATACGGTGCTGCATTCACTATAATTTTCAAAGCTCAGGAGGCCGCAAGATTGATTAAGGAAAATCAGCGCGCGCTCAACCAGATCAACGGTCTGACCGATGCGCTTATTCTTTTCCCCTGTATGGCGCTTGCCTACTTTATCCGTTTTGACCTGTTCCGGGGCATCCCCGGCCATGTGAACCTTTCCTATTATATGATAACCGTGCTGTGCATGGCGCCGCTGTTCTGGCTGATGTACGGCCTGATGGGGCTGTACGACTCATTCCGCTCGAAGAACTTCCTGCGCGAGTTCAGCCTGCTGCTGCGGAGCAACGTTATCCTGTTCGGCGTGCTGCTCGCGTTTCTGTTCGTCTGCAAGCAGTTTCATCTGTCCCGATGGACGCTTTTCGTCTTTTTCGTGCTCGCGACCGTGTCCATCGCGTTCAAGCGGCTGGCGCTGCGGCGTATCCTGCGGCGGTTCCGCGAGCGCGGCTACAATCTGAAGCACGTGCTTCTGGTCGGCTGCGGCGAACAGGCGCAGGCCTACTGCCGCGCTGTGCAGGCCGACCGCACGCTCGGCTTCTGCATCGACCACTACCTCGCGCCGCGCGACTGCCTGCCTGGCATCTCCTACCTCGGCACCTACGACGCCATCGGCAACGTCCTCGACCGGCAGAACCCCGATGAAGTCGTCATTGCGCTCGAAGCGGACGAGTATACATACCTCCAGAGCATCATTGCGAGCAGCGAGAAAAACGGCGTCAAGGTTTCGCTTATCCCCTTCTACAACAAATTCATGCCGTCGCGCCCGTCGATTGACGAAATCGGCGACGTTTCGCTCGTCAATCTGCGCCATATCCCGCTCGACAACATCGGCAACGCCTTTCTCAAACGCGCCATGGACATCGTCGGCTCGCTGATACTGATCATCTGCACCTCGCCGCTCATGCTGTTCGCGGCGGTCGGCGTCAAGCTGTCCTCTCCCGGACCCATCCTGTTCAGGCAGGAGCGCGTCGGACTGAATAAAAAGCCGTTTTATATGTATAAGTTCCGCTCGATGCGCGTAAACGACCGCCAGGCGACCGGCTGGAGCACCAATTCCGACCCGCGCAAGACCAAATTCGGCTCGTTCATCCGCAAATTCTCGATTGACGAGCTGCCGCAGTTCTTCAACGTCCTCAAGGGCGACATGAGCCTTGTCGGACCGCGCCCCGAGCTTCCCTTCTTCGTCAACCAGTTCAAGGAGAGCATTCCGCTCTACATGGTCAAGCATCAGGTCCGTCCCGGCATCACCGGTTGGGCGCAGGTGAACGGCTTCCGCGGCGACACCTCCATTCAGGGGCGCATTGAACATGATATTTATTATATCGAAAACTGGACGCTGCTGTTCGACATTAAAATCCTCTTTATGACAATATTCAAGTTCAGCAACAGCGAAACCATTGTAAAGTAAAACAATCGCAGAATAAAGAAAAGAGCTGCTTCTCTGTAAGGAAACAGCTCTTTTTTCATGTCTTATTTGAAAAACGACGCAACAAAATCATAGAAACCGTCCGGCGTGGTGACTGTGCTGCCGGTAGCGGCTCTGTCCGTGCTGACGAAGCCGACATTGCCTTCGGCAAGGCCGATGACGCGGTCGGTAAACAGCACGTAATACGTGCAGATCGGCGCATCGCCCTGCGCTGCGGCATAGGCGGACGCATTATCGCGGTACTCGCCGAGTTTGTCGGTCAGGTAGCCGTCCGGCGCCTTGAGGTAGCGCAGCTGAGACGCCGTGCTCTGCACCACGTAGACGCCGTCCGTAAGCTGCGGAATAAGGTCTGCGATGGTGTTGGTGTCCGCGACCGTCGCGTCGGGCAGCGCGCTCGTCATGCTCGCGGTGAGCGTGTCGATCTGCTGCTGAAGCGAGGTGACCTGCGCAGAAAGCGCCTGCTTGTCCTGATTTAATGTATCGATCTGGCCGTTCAGGTCCTTGATTTTGCCGCCGCGCGACATAAACAGGCCGAAGAACAGCAGGGCGATGACGAAAAACGCAAGAACTGCGCCGCAGAGCGCCGCGCGGTAATTCAGGCCGCTCTTTCTGCCCGCCGGGCGCTGCATCTTTCCGCGCATCGGACGGCCGCTCGCCATGCGGATGCCGGGACGCGGGACTCGGTCCCGTTGGGACGATGCCGGGTCATCCGGAATGTCGTCCGTGCCCGCAGGCTCGGTGCGCGAAAAGCGGCTGAGCAACTCGTCGTCGCTGTACGAACCGTTTCGCTCGTTATAATCCATGTTCATTCCTCCTGCTGTGGGGTCGCGCCGCCTTACTTGGAGGGGTTCTCGATGACATCGACCGTACCGTCAGAGTGGCCAACGATCATGCGCTTGCACATGTTGATGAACAGACCGTGCTCCAGAACGCCGAGCATGCCGGTCAGCTTGGAGTAGACATCCTGAATGTCAAAGCCTGCGCCGAGGTGCAGGTCAGCGATGAAATTGCCGTTGTCGGTGACGAAAGTCTTGCCGTCGCGGACGCGGAGAACCGGATTCCAGCCGTAAGCCGCCATGCGCTCCATAGCCTGCTTGGAGCCGTACTGCGCGATCTCAACCGGCAGATGGAATGCGCCGATCTTGTCAACCAGCTTGGACTCGTCCATGATCCAGATAACTTCCTTCGCCATGGAAGCAACGACCTTCTCGCGGTAGAGTGCGCCGCCGCCGCCCTTGATGGCGTTGAACTGCGGGTCGATCTCGTCTACGCCGTCGATTGCCAGATCTACGTGGTCGAGCTCGTCGATGGTCAGCAGCGGAATGCCCAGCTCACGGGCCTGCGCCTCGGTAGCCTTGGAGGTCGGGATTGCCTGAATCTTCAGACCGTTCTTGACCATTTCGCCGACTGCATTGACCATGTGGTATGCGGTGGAACCGGTACCCAGACCGACTACCATGCCGTCCTTTACATAAGTGGCAGCCTTATCGCCTGCAAGTTTTTTCATATCCATTGTATTTCGTCCTCCCCAGATTGTTATCCCCTGTGACGGGTGTTTGATACGGGTAACTATTCATCATTTATTATAAGATGAAACCGGATAAAGGTCAAGGGCAACACCGCACAATTAAAGCTGCGGCGCTTTGCGGAAATTTCGCGGCCCGGCGTCCGGCTGCTTGGAGCGCCCGATTTGTTGATTTCTTATAAAATTTTTCGCACGATACAAGAAAACCCATTTTCTCCCACGCATTCGAGCGAAACCGACATATCTGGAAAATGTTTGAATGCGAAGCCGGTTGAAAATACGCATTTTCTGAAGCATCAGCACTTGCCGGAAATCGTCTCCCATCTCAGAGCATCCGACAGCTTTTGACCATCTAATGTTTTCATCAACGAGTTCTTAACGCCGAAAGCCGTGTTTCGACAGCAGAGTTGTGCAAGGTGCTGTATTGCACTTCATTTTTCGACACGAGAAGAAAACACTGGGATTTCTGACAAATAAATCCCTCTTTTCTCCATAATCTTTCATGTTATAATATTCTTGTCAGCAGTTGTAGCACGGCAGGAAAAAGAGCCGCGGTGTCGCCTGACATTGAAAAAATATATTGATCGGAGGTCAACAATTCGATGATGTACTTCACAGATTATCGAGAGATGAACAATTTTTCCTTGGATGAGCGCAATTCTGTTGCGGCCAAAATCAATTTTCAGCTGACGCCCTATCTTTATAGAATCGGCCTGTCGCCGCATATCGCAGGATATTTCTACCTGCATGACGCCGTAGCCGAGTATCTGCTTGCGCCGGGTGCGTCTTTCTCGGTTACAAAGGATATTTACCCGCGCATCGCGGAAAAGTACAACAAAACGACCAATGCGATTGAGCGCTCTATCCGCCACGCGATTACTTGCGCGTGGAAGGCCGGCGGGCTTCGCGGTCTCAAGAACGACGAAAACAGCGTTTTCCTGACCTTCCGCGAGAAGCCGTCCAACAAGCGGTTCATCCTCTCGCTCGTGGAAATGATGCGCTTCTCCGACGAGCAGCGCGCGCGGCAGGAGGCAGACAAAAAAATGTCCTCCCGCGCAACGAACTGGAGCAGTCCGCTGGACAGCAGGAGGAATCATTCTACTTTTACGCTTTAAATTCATCGCCGTAGTTCCGGAGAACCACCTGTGCGAGCCGCTCAATCAGCAGCACGATGGAAGGCATTTCCGTAAAATGCAGCAGGTCGGCATCGGAATGCCCGGCACTGAGCGTCATCTTGCCGTTGTGCCATGTGTAATGCACGGCAGCCTCGCAGGAACGCTCCACAAACAGCGTGGTCAGAGCGTTTTCCACCGCGATTTTCGGGAGAATCGTAACCGGAATGGACTCCTGACGGCCGCCGATAATGAACAGCGCGACCGCGCGGCTGAGCATGTAGTAGCCGGTCATGTCGGGCGTTACGCCGAGCACGGCGAGGTACGGCATCGTCCGGCGGGCGATTTTATCCGCCACGGCAGTTTCGCCAAACTGGATTTTCTGCCTGAAACACCCGGTATTGCTCTTGTTTTCCGGCAGCCAGAGATAGTCGTATAACTCCATAATTACACCTCCAGAAAGCAGAAGAATGCGTGATTTCGCGCGAAATGCAGATATTTCGCAACGATTATGTGCTTTCATTATAGCATATTTTCCCTCGCACGGAATGTCGAATTAAACGGCAGATTTCATGAAATATTCTGCGGCTTTTTGGTGAAAACCGCGAAGGATTTCTGGCGATTTATGGATTGTTGCCAAGCCGCACCGAAGTTTCTCGACATATCAGCCAAATCGTCTGGGTTCGGATGTAGAAATTCAGCGTGAAACTTTGTTGATTATGCCGAATGAAAATTTTCGAGTCCGCGGCAGAAAAGGCAGCCTCGAAACCACAAATTGCCAATTTCGAACAGGTCGCAGTTTTTCGAAAAAGTGCGGGAAAATCAGGTGTTTTGGTGAATTTCTGCACTCAAACCCCGTTTTCGCGATTTTCGTCGTAATCTCAAAAAGGTTCTTGCACTGGTACTGGCGTTTGCTTGCGCATTCACCATGTTCGCCGG
>OODU01002674.1_pt1 | contig 14879 bp, 18 predicted proteins | sample 1671171 | NCBI WGS metagenome assembly OODU01 (sample SAMN06348129, study PRJEB24527) | human gut metagenome | biome: human gut; feature: ankylosing spondylitis patient; material: feces | host: Homo sapiens | place: China | collected 2015-10
TTTTTTTTTTTTTAATGATACGGCGACCACCGAGATCTACACTCTTTCCCTACACGACGCTCTTCCGATCTCTTAAAAACAGTGGTAAAAACGAGGAAGAGATAGATATCATAAAAGCTAAAATGTATGATTTTGTAAGCGAGTTTTATATAAATCGCCACTTAAATTTGATAAACGAGGTAGAAGAAAAAGGCATTTTAGAGCCGTTTTATCTAGAACTTATTAAGTCGGTACATCGCATCGGCGTATCTCTAAGCAAAATGCAAAAAACATGGCAAAAAAGCATCATAGAGACTACAAACAGAGAATTTGAAACCAAATTTGAAAGTATCGCAAAAGCAAACGAGTTTATCACCAAAAACAAACTTTATCAGATAAATCCGGATAATTCACGCTGCGATAGGGTTTATGGCGCAGTTATAAAAAACGGTGAGAATTATAGGCTAGTGCCTTACGCAGTGTCTTTTAAAGACGAGATGAAAAGCGTAAAAGACGCTTTTGAAACTAGTCTAGCAAATTTAGAAAAATTAAGCAAAATAAAAGAAGATGAAAGCTATGTAATATACTTAACAAAGCTAAAAAACGCATTTTTACAAACGGATAATGATCTTGTGATAGCTAGCTGGCAAGATGCTGAGCGTGCATGGATGGATACTAAAGGCAAAATTCAGATCGGTCATCCCTTAGAGTATTACGAAGACGCTTATACTCACGCAGTAGCGCTCGAATGGGACATCAGACTAGTTGATGATCTAAGTATCGATGAGACTAAATTTAAAAATAGCATAAAAGAAAGCTTTGACGAGATCTACTCAAAAACCGGCGTAAAAAACCAAAATATGGTAAATTTAGTACATTCAAACATAGATAAAACCCAGCTTTATATATCAGGACCTATGGTGTATTACGCTGCTGAGTTCAACGGTCTTTTTTCGGCGCAAGTCGTACCAAATGATGAGATAGTTAGCCGTGAGTGCGGCAAAAAGATATTTGCTTTTGTAAATTTCGTATATGAAAGCACAAAGGCTAAGCCTTTTATGAAATTGGCAAGCGAAATTTTTGATAAAAATTTCTTGGATTTTGGTAGAGAAATTTTGTATAAAAAGCCTGAAATTTGGAAAAAAGTCTATGAGATCTCAACTATCGGACATGAGTTTGGACATATTTTATTTATAGATAGTGACACGGAAAGCGCTATGAACAAAAGTGGAGAGTTTAAATTCATAGAAGAATACAAAGCTACTACTGGTGGACTTATAAATTTCTTTTTACATGAAGACGATACTTATAAAATGGCCGTATTTCACGAGCTTATCAAAAGAAGCGTCGGACTCATAGCGTGGCAAAAAGTCACCGAAACAAGGGCGTATTATTGCGAGGGGCTCATCCATCTAAGCTTACTTTTTAGATCCGGAGTTTTAAAATTTGATGGTAAAAAACTGCAGATAGACTTCACTCAAAACGGCTATCAAAACTTTAAAAATGAAGTTATGAAAAACTACATAAATCTAGCAACGCATTATTCAAACAAGCTTAACGCAGGAGAGTTTTTGGCTAAATTTGCTAAGTTTGAAGGCGAAATTTACCTACCGAAAAATGTAGAAACGCTAGAATTTGTGAAGTTCTACTACCAAAAATATGAAAAAATGGCAAACGAGATCGATGATAGCGGCGAATGGCAAAAATGGCAGCAAGCATAAATGTTAAATTTAAAGCAAATCAAAGCAAATTTAAAATATAATTACGCGTTTTAAGTTCTAAGTAGGGAATTTATCCGAACTAACTTAAACATAAAATTTTAGGAGCATTTATGAAAAAAGTTCTTTTTCTTGTAGTAGCTTTAGCAAGTTTTGCTTTTGGTGCCGATGGCGAACAAATCAAAGCATTTTCAGTTGTAGCAGCCGGCATCGGTCTTGGTGTTGCGGCACTTGGTGGAGCTATCGGTATGGGACATACTGCAGCAGCAACTATCCTTGGAACAGCTAGAAACCCAGGTCTTGGCGGAAAGCTTTTAACTACGATGTTTATCGCTCTTGCGATGATCGAAGCGCAAGTTATCTATGCACTTGTTATCGCTCTTATCGCACTTTACGCTAACCCATTTTTAGGTTAATTTTAGCCCCGAATGGGGCTTTTGCTCTACTGCGATCATGGTGGAATTGGTAGACACGCTATCTTGAGGGGGTAGTGCCGCTACGGTGTGCGAGTTCGAGTCTCGCTGATCGCACCATTACTAACACAATCATGATACGAAATATTACCCTATTTTTCATTGCGGCATTTTTTGAAATACTTGGATGCTTTGCTTTTTGGCTCTATTTTAGAGATTATAAAACCCATTGGTGGCTTGCGCTCGGAGTTATTTCACTTCTGATTTTTGCTTATACTTTAACTAAAATAGACATATCTCACGCTGGAAGAATTTACGCTATTTATGGTGGAATTTATATCATAAGCTCTCTTGCTTGGTTAGCTTTGGTAGAAAAAGAGAGCTTTAATATATGGGATATTTTAGGTTCATTTTTAGCACTTCTTGGAGCTTTTGTAATATTTTTTGGAAACTCAAAATAGATCAAACCTTAAATCACTGATCAAGTACGATCAAAAATCAAACAACTCAGATAAAAAGCTCTCCTTTTTCTTTTTTCTATATCCGTCTTGATAATATTTATCGCTATATCTGCTATCTCTATGGCTGTTATATTCATCTTTATGATTTTGTTTGTCAAAATACTCTCTTTGACTATTTTGTTTTGGCTCTACAGCGCCGCTTCTTTCTATAATTTTATCAAGCTCACCGCGATCAAGCCAAACTCCTCTACAAGATGGACAGTAATCTATTTCCACACCTTGTCTCTCACTCATCATAAGATTCTGATCTGCACAGACCGGACACTTCATTTTATCTCCTTAAAAATCAAATTTATAAAATAATACCAAGAAATTTTTAACCAACGGATATAAAAAATGATAGATATTTACAGCATACGGATATAAAATTTGAAAAAACGTAGTAAAATAACTCTATACCAGGAGGTTTTATGGATTATAGAGATGAAATTTTAAAACTAATACTTAAAACAAAAGCAAACTATGGAGAAATACAAACCGATATAAAACAGCTTAGTTTTTATACAGCCATAAAACCTACCGAATTTTTAAATACTATATATGAGCCATCGATTTGCGTGATAATTCAAGGTCAAAAAGCAGTAGGTTTTGGAAATGATATTTATAGTTACAACCCCCACAAATACTTACTTGCGACTACATACATACCAGCAAGAATTCAAATAGAAAAAGCCTCTAAAGATCAGCCATATATCTCTTTAGTCATCAAACTTAAGCCAGAAAGTATATATGAGGTTATAAAAGAAGTTGGTGATTTTAAGATCCAAAATAAAAAAAATATAAAAAACGGATTATGCTTTAGTGACCTTGACGACACACTTTTAGAGGCTATTGCGAAATTTGTTAAACTGATAGAAAAGCCAAAAAATGACGCGGAATTTCTATCTAATTTAATTTTAAAAGAGATTATATATCTTATTTTAAAGCAAAATGGAGATTTATTAAAACAATATATTTTAGAAGGAAATCTGGCAAATCAAATTTTAAGAGCAATTATGGCTATAAAAAACAGCTTTAATGAAAATATAAATATGAAAAAATTATCAAAAGAAATCGGTATAAGCGAATCGCTTTTATATCAAAATTTCAAAAAAATAACTTCATTAAGCCCTTTACAATTTCAGAAAAAGATACGTTTAGAAGAAGCAAAAAACCTTCTCATATCTACAAATTTAGAAGCATCGCAAATCGCTTTTAAAGTCGGCTATGAAAGCCCATCTCAATTAGCAGAGAGTACACAAGAATGTTTGGAATGTCTCCAAAAGCACACTGCAATTTTCTAAGAGATAGCATAAACTTGTAGAATCAGGCAATCAATATGGAATATTTTTCTATCCGAAAATCAAAAGAAACAGTATAATTATCAAAATAAAAATTCAGATCAAGGAGAGAAAAATGGTAAATTTTTCATATTGTAACCCGACAAGAATAGAATTCGGTAAAGGTAAAGAAAATAGTATCGGCGAGTATTTGAACGAGTATGGCGCAAAAAATGTTTTGATACTTTTTGGCAGCGATAGAGTGAAAAAAGACGGACTTTTCGATAAAGCAACCGCTAGTTTAACTAAATTCGGTATCAAATTTAGCGAACTAGGCGACATCGTAAGCAATCCGGTTTTAAGTAAAGTTTATGAAGCTATAAATTTAGCTAGAAAAAACGGTGTAGATAGCGTGCTTGCCATAGGCGGCGGCTCTGTGCTAGACACTGCAAAAAGCGTAGCTGCCGGAGCAAAATACGATGGCGACGTATGGGATCTATTTTTAGCAAAAGCACTGATAAAAGATGCACTCATGGTATTGACATCATGACTTTAGCGGCGACTGGAAGCGAAATGAACTCATTTGCCGTTGTAACAAACAAAGATACAAAAGAAAAAATATCCATAACTTCAAGCCTTGTAAATCCAAAAGTTTCAGTCATAAATCCAGAACTTATGAAATCAATCTCTAAAAACTACCTTGTATATTCGGCTGCAGATATCATCGCTCACAGTATCGAAGGGTATTTGACCGCAACTCATCATCCAGAGATCATCAGTAAATTAGTAGAAGCAAACATCTCAACTATCATCAAAACAACAGAAATTTTACTAGCAGATCCAGACAACTATGACGCTAGAGCCGAGTTTGCATGGGCTGCGACCTGTGCACTAAATGGCACTACTTACGTGGGCGTCGGTGGTTACTCTTATCCAAATCATATGATAGAGCACTCTATTTCAGCACTTTATGGCGTTCCACACGGCGCCGGACTTTCAGTCGTGATGCCTGCTTGGATGAAATGGTACAAAAATAAAAATGAAGCGCAATTTAGTAGATTTGCAAAAGTTATTTTTGGTAAAAATAGTGCGGATGAAGGTATAGAAGCCTTAAAGACTTGGTTTGAAAAGATAGGAACTCCTACAAAACTAAGAGATTTTGGACTTGATATGAGCGTGAGCGACATCACTACTGCGGCGCTTCATCACGCAAAAGCCTTTGGTATAGCCGATATCTATACAAAAGACGTACTTGAAGAGATACTAAATTTAGCCTACTAAAACGATTTTGCACCAAATTCGGTGCAAATTCCACTACAATATAAAAAAAATAGAAGAAATTTTAAATGCGATTACCCATGGAGTGGGAACGCTACTAGCTGTTATTGGTTTGGTTGCAATGTTGTATTATGGCTATGATAAAGGAATTTTGCATTTAACAAGTATCATAGTATATGGTGTTTCCATGATATTATTATATTTAGCTTCGACACTGTATCATAGTTTTAGTTTTTGCAGTCAAAAAGTGCAATCTGTGTTTAAATGTATAGACCATTCAGCAATATATTTACTAATTGCAGGCAATTATACGCCATTTGCTTTGATAGCTCTATATGGCACTTTGGGCTGGGCTGTATTTGGCGTAGTTTGGGGATTGGCTTTAGCGGGAATAGTATTTCAAATTTTCTTTTATAATCGTTTCCGCGTCATTGGTACTATTTGTTATTTAGTCATGGGTTGGCTTGCTGTTACCATCGTAAATCCCCTACTTGATACTTTGTCTGTAGAAGCTATTTGGTGGCTTGTAGCTGGTGGTGTTTTATATAGTATTGGTGCGATTTTTTATTTAATCCGCAAGATACCATATAATCATGTTATTTGGCATGTTTTTGTGATTTTAGGCAGTGCAGCTCATTTTATTACAATTTATTGTTATGTATTGCCACTTAGTATAGATTAATTATTTTGATAAAATAAAAGCTCAATTATCTAAAATAAAGGTAGATAGTTGAGCTTTTTCTTATTTTCTGTTTTAATTAGAAATAAGAGGATTGACGAGAAAAAAAGCTAATTATATAAAGAGAAAATATATAGTCTAGGATATAAATTTTATAAAAGGAGAGTGTTTTTGATGAATGAAGATTTGATGAAGGTAATAAAATCGGAAGAGGAAATAGAGCAAGAAGTAGAATCTTTATGTCGCTGGGCTGCTGCTAGAGCTGGCGTAATTGTCGTAGCACCTATACTTGGTCAAATTGCTCTAGCTGCTAATGAAATCTATCTGATAAAACGTATAGCAAATGTATATGATAAAAAATTCGACGAAACGGCTAGCTGTGCTTTTGTAGGAGCTTTAGGTGGTACATTTGTAGGTCAAAGTTTAGCGACTTTGATACCATTTCCACCATTACAAATTCCAATCGGTATGGCTGTAACTTATGCTGTAGGTAAGGCTGCCAATGCATGGATAAAAGATGATATGCCGGATATTAGCGAATATGCTGATAAATATAAAGATATTTTTAATAAGGCAAAAGAAGATGTAAAAAATATCATACCTAGTTTAAAAAATAATCCTGATAAAGATAAACCATTGGGAGATGAAGATAAAAAATTTAAATTTTAATATTAAGGAGGAGAAATAATGCGAAGTGCATTTGATATTATCGGACCAATAATGATAGGGCCATCAAGTTCACATACAGCAGGTGCTGTGAGATTGGGATTGATGGCTAGAGCTATCTTAGGTGAAGAAGTAAAAATTATAAATATAAAATTATATGGTTCATTTGCGCAAACATATAAAGGTCATGGTACAGATAGAGCTTTAATTGCAGGTATAATGGGTTTTAAACCAGATGATGAAAGAATACGTAATTCTTTAGAAATAGCCAAAGAGAAAAATATTGAATTTAATTTCTCTAAAGTGGATTTAGAAGATGCACATCCTAATACAGCTATTATAGAATTGATAGGTGTAACAGATAGAAAAATAGAAGTTACAGGTGCATCCATTGGTGGAGGCAATATAATTATTTCTGCTGTTAATAATTATGAAGTGCAATTAAGTGGGAAATATCCATCAATAATTATCGTACATCAAGATATGCCAGGTGTAGTAAATGGTGTTACTGCAGCGTTAGCACGTTATAATATTAATATTGCCTATATGAAAGTTTCTCGAAGCGAAAGAGGAGCAGAAGCTTTGATGAATATTGAAGTTGATGATACAATTTCTGATGAGGCAGTAAAAGCTTGCAGTAGAGTCATTGGTGTAAAAAAAGTATTGCGAATTGATGCTATTTAATGAGGTGATTTTGTGATAAATTTTTCTTGCATACAAGATTTGATAGATATAGCAAATGCACAAGAGCGAACTATTGATGATATCGTTGTAGAATATGAAGCAACACATAGTTTTAAATCTGTGATTTATATTAAAGAAAATATGCAAACTATTTGGCAAGTAATGAAAGAGTCAGCAGAAAAAAGTATAAATAATACGCAAAAATCTGTCAGTGGCATGGTGGGCGGAGATGCTCAAAAATTATTCACATTTAAAGATAGTTTTGCTGGAGATTTTGTCAAAGAAGCAGCTTCTTATGCAGTAGCTGTAGCAGAAACAAATGCTGCTATGGGGAAAATAGCTGCTTGCCCAACAGCTGGTTCTTGTGGTATTGTTCCAGGGGCTTTGATTGCTGCTCAAAATCATTATAATTATGATGATGAGCAGATTTGTAATGCATTATTTACAGCGACAGGTATTGGCATGGTGATTGAAAATAATGCCATGATTGCAGGTGCTCAAGGTGGTTGTCAGGCTGAATGCGGTTCAGCAGCTGGCATGGCAGCGGGAGCGTTAGTTCATCTTGCAGGTGGCTCTCCAGAACAGATTGGCAATGCAGTAGCCTTAGCGATTAAAAATTTATTAGGTTTAGCTTGCGACCCTGTGGCAGGGCTTGTAGAAGTTCCTTGTGTAAAACGCAATGGATTTGCAACGACAGTAGCGATTTTGGCAGCAGATATGTCCCTTGCTGGTATAAAATCAGTGATACCAGTAGATGAAGTAATTGATGCTATGTATCGCATTGGTAAATCTATGCCAAAAAGTATACGCGAAACAGCTACTGGCGGTTTAGCTACTACACCTACAGGTATAGCTTTAAAAGAAAAAATCTATAGCAAATAATGATTGATATAAGGAGAAGGGAAGAGCAGTTGCATTTATGTAAAAAAATTATCTATATGACTTTGGGAATATATATGATGATGATATCAATATGTTTAGCAGGTCAAAATGATAATTTATCTAAAGAAACATCAGAAAAAATAAATTTAGTATGGCAACCAGTTATTGATGAAGAAAATGATTTATCAAAAATTGATAAGATTCCAGGAGTAAATGTCGTATCACCATCGTGGTTTGTAATTGATAGTGAACAAGGGCATATTCAAAATAAGATAGATATAAATTATTTAAAAAATGCAAGAGAAAAAGGTTATAAAATATGGCCATTAATTCATAATGATTTTAATGCCGAAATGACACATAAATGGTTAAATGATAAAAAGGCAAAGGATTATATCATTCGTCAATTGATATTTTATGCACATCGTTATAATATTGAAGGCTATAATTTTGACTTAGAAAATATCTATGATGAAGATAGAGATAAATTGACTGAATTTATGAAAGAAGTAACTGAGGCATTACATCAAGATAAAGTTATAATCTCTATGGATATAACAGTGGCTTCAGATATGGAAAATTGGTCTAAATGTTATGATAGAAAAGCATTGGGTGAATATGTAGATTACCTTGTTTTGATGGCATATGATGAGCATGGTAGATTATCTAAAACAGCAGGGTCAGTAGCATCATTAAATTGGGTGGAAAATGGAGTAAAAGATTTAACAGAGCAAGTCCCTTCAGAAAAAATCATCTTAGGAATTCCTTTGTATATGCGTTTATGGGAAGAAGATTATGAAGGTAATGTATCGGCTAAAACCTTAAATATGGAAGATGCCAATAAATTAATGAAAGAAAAAGATAAATATCCTATTTGGCTAAAAAATGAAGGTCAAATATATTTTGCTTATCATGAAGATGGAAAAATATATCGTGTATGGAAAGAAGATGTAAATTCTTTGCGCTTAAAAGTAGATTTAGTCAAAAAATATAAACTTGCAGGAGTAGCCTCATGGAGAAAAGGTTTTGAGACTAAAGATATTTGGCCAATGATAAACAAGCGTTTACAAAAATAAAAAAACTATTTGTTTATGATGAATTTCATAAGCAAATAGCTACATAGAAAAATAGAAGTAGAGGGAGTTAAAAATGCCAAATAGAGTATTAGGCGGAATTTTTTTAACCATAGCAGCTAGTATTTGGGGCGGTATGTTTGTAGCTGTAAAATTAGTAGTGGATATAATACCGCCAATACCGTTAGTATGGTTTCGTTATTTAGTAGCCTTTGTGGTATTATCAATGGTTGTAATCTATGAAGGCATTAATTTAAAAATAGATAAAAAAGATATATTATTATTAATCAGTATAGGGATAATAGGACATACTATTTCTATTGTTACTCAAGAATATGGAACAATGTATTCTTCAGCACAGATGGGTTCAGTTGTTACTTCAGCGACACCAGCATTTATGTTGATTTTTGCTGTATGGCTTTTAAAAGAAAAAATCACTTTGCGTAAAATATTATCCGTTATTTTAGCCACTGTCGGTGTAATCATGATTGCTGGCGTTGATAATATGGATTTTGATAAACAATTAGGTGTACTTTTTTCTACCATAGCAGCATTGACATGGGCATTGATGTCTGTAATGTTAAAATTGATACCTAGTAAATATCCGCCATTATTAATAAATTTTTATGCTGTAATAACAGGAATTGTATGTTTAGCACCACTTAATATACCGACATTAGATTTATTGCCATGGGATGAAATCTTAAATCCTGTAGCGATTGGCTCGGTAGTATATTTAGGGGCAGTATCTACAGCAGGAGCATTTTTGCTTTGGAATAAAGGTCTTTTATTGATGGAAGCAGGTGCTAGTGGATTATTTTTCTTTTTTCAACCTATAGTAGGGACTTTTTTAGGCTGGTTAATTTTAGATGAACAAATCACTTTGAATTTCTGGATAGGAAGTATATTGATTTTTATAGGTGTATTTTTAGTTACAGTTAGAAATGAATAATAAAAAAGAAGTTATATCTATCTTTAGGTATAACTTCTTTTTTTGTAAGTTTATTTATTTTTTTCATGAGAAACAGAAAGAAAACTACTGAGCATAATACTTATACAGCTTATACTTGTAAATACAATAAGGATAGCGATTGCTTTAGTATAATAGCAAGTAGGATAAATATCACCATAACCTATTGTGCCAAAAGCAATGACTACATAATAAAATAAATCAAAGATATTTGGATTATTTATAGAGTAGGCATCAACATAATAAATACTGCCAATATAGCAAAATAATGTTAAGGTACTGAGAAAATAAAAAATGATAAGTAGGGCTACTTTCCATAAATTGCTATGATTGAAGATATTTGTATAAGCTAAGATATTTTGCAAAATAAATTTTAATGTATTAGCTAAAAGTAAATAGCAGAGAATTAGATTGATAAAAGATAAGTAAAAAGCAATATTGTGAATTAAAAGATTAGAACTCAAGGGATAAGCAAAATAGATTAAACATAGATTTATGTAGATTAAGGCAAAAATGAAATTTAGACTAAAAGAACCAACATTGATGATTTTTATCAATATAATAGAAAGTAAAGAAATCAAATAATAAAAGATGTAAATAATAAACAAAGATAGAGGTATTACTAATATTGTAGAGAAAATAAGAGAAAAATTTTTAGTGAGATAGAAAAATAGACATAGACAAAGACCACATATTAAAATGAGCGATAATAAACGAAATAAGATAGAGCTTTTGCAAATTGTCGTATATAAAAATTTAAGAGGTTGTTTAGCTATGATATGGGCCTTGATAAATAGTGTTGTACTATCTATAGTGAAATAAATTTCTTTATGATAAATATTAATCAATAAGAAAAATAACATGAAAATAGTGCTTAAACATAAAATAGAGAGTTCTTGAAGAATTTGTATCAAAGTAAATACTCCTTAAAATAAATAAAGGCTATGTCACAACAAACAGTTGATAAATAGCCATTTTTATAGGGGAGTATCAGAACTCCCCTACAAACTGTTATTTGCAGTTATCTATACTCATTTGGAATTTCGATATGAAGTGTCTCACACAATAACTTCACATCATGTGCATCATTTTCATCAAACTCGTATCCCAGATGGAACATTACTTGACTATATGGTTCAATACAGGAAACCTCTATTTCCTCAATTCTTCCTTTACCCGAAAAAGTTTCTACCGGAAAACAATCCCCATCATAAAGAATTTCACCTTCGTCCGTATATTCAAAACAATGCAAATCAATAATTCTGTTTTTCAAATCTTCCCATACAGTATGGTTCAATGTTGTATATTCCATCTTAATCTCATAAAAGCCATTAGCTTTCATTATTTCTATAAAGTTCTGATAATCGTTCTTTTCTACAAAAATGTCAATATCATTATGGGCTCTTGACTGATATCCAAGAAGAGCATCTACACCCCAGCCACCATCAAGAAAGACTTTAATCTCCGCATCTATTGCAAATTGAAGAATCTGTTTTACATCTGTTATATTGACCATCTTATCATCTCCACAAATTCTAATTAGGCGACCAGAGGAACTGCTGGTCTGTTTGATAAATCTCTGCATTTAGCAGTTTTCAATGTTGCCAAAACGAAAGTTAAGAAGATGTTCCTTTTCTCCATGTCGCTTTCTTTGGCGTAATTTACAAGGTTATTCCACACAAGATAGTTGTTCAGATACTTGGTAGAAACACCGTTAAAGCCACGCATAAACCTCTTTAGCTGGCTATGGTAGCTATTGATATGTTGGATATTATAAATGCCTTTCTTGGCTTTGCCAGTCTTTAACTGCACAAGGTCAATGCCATTGGCATTTGTAAATCTCACATAGGAGTTCATCTTGTCCGTAACAAGAGTGGAATTGGTCTTAATCCTACCATCATAAATATGATGTAAATCTCTTGTAGAAACTCTACCAGTATTCGTAATCTTGGAGATAGACAAGCCATTCCTATTAACCGCACAAGGAACACATACCTTTTCTTGGGACAAGCCTCTGATATGTGTAGAATGACCACGCTTATGAGCCTTGCGTGGCATAGCAAATGTCTTACTCTTGCTATGATTGCCCTTGTACGAGATGGCGAAAAAAGTTTCGTCAGCCTCAATAATGCCGTCAAGGGTAACATCGTCTGCCATATTCTGAAGTGCATCCAAAATCTTGTGTCTCCAAAGGAATGCGGTGTTTCTGTGAATCCCACAAGCAACAGCAGTCTTACGAATGGATAAGCCATTCATCATACAATCAATGTACTGCTCCCACACGGACAAGTCTTTTCTTGTACCAGACACAATGGAGTTCGTAGCAATCACGAAGGACTTGCCACAATCCTTACATACATATCGCTGTGTGCCATCTTTACGATGACCATTGCGAACCACATGGATACAGCCACAAAGAGGGCATACACGACCATTTGCAAAGCGTTCCTTTGCTACGAAATCTTCAATATTCAAAGACTTTACAAAGGCAGGACTTAAAAGCATTGTTTTAAGGCTTTCCTGCTCTGCGACAGTCAACTTACCGATAATATCTAATGCGTCTTTGATAGTAGGCATATCCAATTACCTCCTTCGGTGGTACTGTTTCTTACTATTATTATACGCTATTTCTCGTCAAAATCAACCATTTGTTGTGACAGAGCCTAATAAAATAAGACATTTTCCATATATTAAGTAGCGTCAATATTTATGTGTTTTAATCAATAAATTACATCGCCAATATTTCTTTTTGCAGTTTTTCTAAAAAATAAGCTGCATGAGACCCATCCATCTGTGTGTGATGAAATTGAAAAGATATTGGTAAATAGTATTTGAACCATTTTTTTCGATATCTCCCCCAAAACAAAAACGGATTATTATAGATACCACTATTCATTCCAATCACACTATCAATCTCTGTTTTTATCATCGCTGATGTTCCTATTACCATATGATCATCAAGGTTTCTATCCATTATATTTGTTGCAACTTCTTTAGTATACTTTAAATATTCGGTTTCAAATTCACTTAATTTATTATGAAAAGAAATATCACATGAATTTATCCCACCTTGCCTATTTTTTACAATCGTATTAATTGCCAAGAAATCGTAACGATACAACTTCTCATTCACAGGTAACAAATAAAATTCTTCAATTTCAGTGGCAGCTTTTCCAATACAATAATCTAATAACATATTAAATTTTTTATTTCTTTTCTTACATATTTTAACAAGATTTGTCACATCTAAAGTTTTGGTAATCGTCACCATAGGATTGGGAGCTTTCATCCACAACTCAAAAGCAATTGCACGACTTGTTTTCTTTGGATCAACCTCTCTCACAAATCATTCCTCCTTTACAGCGTCTTTAACTAATATTTTAGAACCAATTTATTTTTTCATGTTTAAAACAAGGAGTGTCTCCGTTTTCATATGGATTATAGTTATTTATATTGCAACCAAACTCAGTTAATTTGCTGATACGATTATCTTTTGACCAAACAATCAAAGATATGCCATCAAATTCTTCACATGTGCTATCTTTCATTTGATTATGAAAGTACCATTCAACGATTGTTTGATTATCTTTATGAAAAAACTGCTTGATATCCCAAACCAACACTCTTCCACGGGAATTCCATTCCTGAAACCAATGTTTAACAGTTTCTCGATCTTCATATTTTGGTCCCCAGCTCTCAATATAAGTAACATCCTCAGTAAAGATATCATCTATTCCTAAATCTTTTTGTTGTATCCACATATCAAACCATAACTGAATAATATTCTCTCTTTCATTCATAACTTTGATCTCCTAATTTTGACATTATGCATTTATATTTTTTTCTCAATCATATTGCTAACAATTATTAATACAATTGGTTGTAAAACAATAATTCCACCTGTAATAATTGCTGGGATAAGATAATCTAAACAGATAAAGATCACAGTTGCTAAGCCTAATTGCACTAGTGTAATCATATTCGTTATATTTCCAGCTTTTTCTTTAATTGTGATATTTCGTTCATCCATTACACTAACTTTGTAATCTCTATCTTCTTTCATTAATTTATTATGCAGAATTTGAGTATGAGAAACAGAAAAAACACCTGTAAAAAGTATGGCTAATCCAATATCTACCATTTTAGAAAAATCAGTCAGGAAAATAATTAATACCAAAATAACCGAAACGACATAACCAATATACCAAATCATTTTTTTATTCTTCATTTTCACTTTCCTCCTCATAGATAAATATTTCTTCAATGCTCATATTAAAATATCTTGCAATTTTAAAAGCTAATAAAATGGAGGGATTGTATCGTCCATTTTCTAAAGATCCTATTGTCTGTCTGGATACCTCTAATGCGTTTGCTAATTCTTCTTGTTTTATCCCTCGTTCTTTACGCAACTCTTCTAATCGATTTTTCATGTAAACCTCCTTCCAAATGTAAAGTTTACTTTCCTTAATTTAATTATATCATCATAGCACGATATGTCAAGTATGCTTTCCATGCGCTTTGAAAATACATATTTCACGAGTCTTAAGTTACTTGAAAAAAAACCTCAGCGATTTGAGATAAGGCTCCTTTCATCATTAAACTGTAATCTGACGATATGCTCGAAAAAAAGATGTTCTCATTATCTCACTCCCCCTCTCTGCAAATACTGAAATGTATAAAAAGCCCGCACAAAACATATTGTTTGTACGAGCTTTATAGGCATATTAGCTAAATCATTGTTCGTATAATTTAGATTA
>OODU01002680.1_pt1 | contig 14864 bp, 15 predicted proteins | sample 1671171 | NCBI WGS metagenome assembly OODU01 (sample SAMN06348129, study PRJEB24527) | human gut metagenome | biome: human gut; feature: ankylosing spondylitis patient; material: feces | host: Homo sapiens | place: China | collected 2015-10
CCTAACAGAAAAAAATAAAGATTTGATGAAGATTTATTCCCGTATGGAATAAACCATCAATTGAATATCATTATCAGGACTCGGCTTTCCACCTTTTTTCAGCCTTTTTCCATTACTTTCATCTAAATTTACCTCCTGCTTTTCATCATTCAATATACATCCGGCGATACTCACCAGCATACATAACTGTGGTTTTCCATTCACCCGGATAAACATTCCAAGTATTGTTCCAAACACCATAAGAGGATAGATAAACAGCATAATCCTGTAATAGTCTGTAAAATAACCTGATAATTCACCATCTGCTCTTAAAAATCCAAGTATCGGTGAAAACAGCACAAATACTGCTAACGATAGGATAACACCGATTACGACTGCTGTAACCATAGTCTGTGAAAATACCTCAGATGCTTTTCTTCTTTTTTTGCTCCTAAGAGCCGTCCACTGATGACAGAGCCACCCACATCTACACAAAGTCCTGCTCCCAGATAAACATATAGGATTGGCAATCCAAGATTGATTGCTGCCAGTGCATTGTCTCCCACATAATTTCCCGTAAAATAGCCATCTGTAATCGTTATTACCGTCTGTAACAGCATTGCAATAATGCTTGGGATTGAAAACTGAAGTATTGTTTTCAACTTATTTTCTTTTAATTGTCTGATATCCATAATTGCATCTCTCCTTTACAATGACCTATTATAGAGACTCAATTACGCATATGCTTCTGAATTCGTGCTAAAATATAAACCTATTCTATACCTCGAAATAACACCCAATCACAATTTCCACCCCACAGCATGCTCTCTGTTACTAATAAAATGGCGATAGATGCCTTCCTGTGCCATCAATTCCTCGTGTGTTCCACGCTGAACAATCTGACCCTTGTCCACCACAAGTATCTGGTCAGCATGACGAACCGTTTTCAGCCGGTGTGCAATCATAATTACTGTTTTTTCATGCGTTATCTCCTGCATGGCTTCCATCAGCTCCTGCTCATTTTCTGGATCTACATTGGCTGTGGCTTCATCCAGAATAATAATAGGAGAATCTTTCAGCATCGCCCGGGCAATGGAAAGTCGCTGGCGTTCTCCACCAGAGAGCGAACCCCCTGCCTCTCCAATAACAGTTTCGTACCCCTGTGGCAGCTTCATGATAAAATCATGGCAGCGTGCCTTTTTAGCTGCCTCTACAACCTTTTCCATGGATGCATCAGGCTCTCCAAATCGGATATTATTGGCTATCGTATCATGAAACAGATATACATTCTGGAACACAAAGCTGAAATTTTTCATCAGGCTGTCCATACTGTACTCCCGCACATCATGACCGCCCAATGTGACCTGCCCGGCATCCACATCCCAGAAACGTGAAAGAAGATGGCAGAGTGTAGTTTTACCTCCACCCGATGGACCGACAACCGCTGTAACTGTTTTTTGTGGTATTTCCAGTGTTATATCACCTATAATCTGCTTCTTATCATAGGAAAAACTAATATTCTTTGCCTGAATATCATAATTTGTGGGTGCAATCTCCTCACCTGTAATATCCATGGCTGGCAATTTTAAAATGCTTTCAGCCTGATCAACACATGTATTCACCACTCGCAACAGACTTGACTGGGTTCCTGCCTGTTCCACCCCCTCGGTAAGCAGAAAGGAACAGCTGCACATCATCACACAGTTAAAAAGCTCCATGCGCCCTGAGGTATAAAGTCCGATAGACAGGATCACTACACTTACATCAATGAGTTTTGCCACCGCATTCTGAGCCAGCATAAGTGGCTGAAGCTTTAATTCCATATCTATGTTGGCGGCAGAATTTTCATCAATGGCTGTTTCGAGCTGACGGTTATACTTTCCTGTGAGGGAATAGGATTTTACTTCAGCGATACCCTTAATAAATTCCAGAACACGCTCTACGACCGCAGTATCGCTTTCGGTCTTACTTCGCGTCGTCTGTTCGGATTTCGCCTGCATAGCCTTGTTCACAACAAAATAAAGAGCCAGACCTGCTATGATAAGTATTCCTACCCTTATGTCAAAGAAAAACAAAGCCAATGTCATCACCATCGTGGAAAAGATTCCTTCTGTAACGAACATCACCACACGGGTAGATACTCCTGAGAGATTATCCATGGTGTTTGTAGTGACAGATGTAATCGCACCAAGGCTGTTTTTATTAAAATATCCCATAGGAAGATAGCGCAGATGTTCAGCAATCTGTACTCTCTTGTTTGCAGTAGTAGAATATCCTCCATCCGTCTGCAGGGCTGTTGCCTTATATTTAAGTAGCGAGGAACCAACCACAGATACCAGCATAATTACAAATGACAGCAGGATTGCCTTTGTCGTAACTGCACCATTTAAAATTGCCTGCAGCATAACTCCGATTGCAGGAATTTTCATCGCAGAAAAAATAGCTGCCGCAACGCCAAGTCCGATAGATATATAAAACTCTTTACGCTCCCGTTCGTCACAAAACCGGAAAAATTTTCTTAATATATCAAGCATTTTCACTACCTCCCTTTGCAGTATCCCTGGATGCGATATGGGCATTCCAAAGCTTTTGATACAGAAGGCAGCTTTTCAATAGTTCGTCCTGTGTCCCCACTGCCTCAATACATCCGTTATTGACTACAATAATCTGATCTGCATCTACAATAGTAGATAGCCTGTGAGCAATGACAATCAGCGTTTTTCCATGTACCAGCCTTGCCACACTCTCCTGAATCACCGCCTCATTTTCTGGGTCTGTATATGCGGTAGCCTCGTCCAGAATAACGATAGGAGCATCTTTGAGCATCGCGCGGGCAATGGAAATGCGCTGTCTTTCGCCACCGGAAAGATGTCCGCCACCGCCTCCGACCTGTGTTTCAAAGCCTTCCTCAAGTCCCATAATAAAATCATAACAACCACAGTCCTTTGCAGCCTGTTCCACCTCTGTATCCGTCGCATCCTGTTTTCCCATGCGGATATTCTCCCGCACAGTAGTATCAAACAAAAAGTTATCCTGAGATACATATGCAATGAGGCTGTTATAATGTTCGGATGAAATGTTTCGGATATCTGTTCCCCCAACAGTTATAGAACCATTACCTACATCCCAGAATGATGCAATCAACTTAGCAATTGTAGATTTACCACTGCCCGACGGACCAACCAGTGCATTCACCGTCCCTTCCTGGAATGTCAAATTCACTCCATGCAATATCTCCTCATCACTGTATCCAAAATGAACATCCTTTAATTCTATGTTACGACTCTCAGGCGCTTTCATGTCTGTTTCCGGGCGGCTAAGTTCAGATGCAGTTAAAATATCCACCACCTGCCCAATGATTGTACCTACCTTTGCCAAATCATCTGTAAATTTCATGCAGCCGATAATCGGAATTACAAGCCCTATTGACAGAATAACGATTAGAACAAATTTTTCCGGTGCCAATGTTCCTGCCTTCAACAACATTCCTCCAATCGGAAGCACAGATAGAAGTGTCGCAGGCATAATATTCATGGCAAATGTAAAATAAAAGTTGCTCTTATTCATCCAGTCTATGTAGCTTTGGGCACATTCTTTAGCAGCCTTCGTAAATTTTTCATAACTGCTTTTTGCTTTTCCAAATGCCTTGATAACTTCAATTCCACCGATATACTCCACTGCTGTATCATTCAGCGTATTGATTGCTGCTACCGTTCGTGCATAATTTTTCTCATATCCTGCCATCATCAGCATAAAGAAAATCATTCCCAGCGGCAGTGTGATAAGTGATGCCAGAGCCATACGCCAGTCAAGAACAAACAGATAGCAAAGTGTTGCCAGTACTACCATGGCATTACTGCTCATCTCCGGAAGCACATGCGCCAGTGTTGGTTCAATACTGTCTACCCGTTCCACAAGAATGTTCTTTAATTCCCCTGAGCCTTTTGCCTGTACAGCGCCAAGCGGCATACGAGAGAGTTTGGAAAGCCCCTGCTTACGAATGTTTGTCAATACTGTAAAAGTTGCCTTGTGAGACAGCATCGTAGATAGAGAATGAAACAGCACTCTGAATATCCAAAATACCGCCATCACTGCACAATCCATCATATACCCGGTAAATTCACGATTGCCATCCATCAGCTTTTCAAGAATCCTTGCCATCACCAAGAAAGGAAACATCTGAAATACTGCCCCAGCCATAGCCAGACACACACTTCCAATGTATCCGGATTTTTTCTGTCCTGCAAAAGTAAATATCCAGCCAAATGTACTTTTAGTTTCTTTCAAGTTTATCACCTCACATCAAAAATCTCCTGAATCCTCTGAACGGATTCCTCTGAGATACTAAAATCATCCATTACTCTGCCACGATCCAGATGTAATACCCTTGTACAGGTTCGGCAGAAGAATTCGTAATCATGTGTCACTATAAAAATAATCTTTCCCATCTTAGATAGCTGCCTGATTAGTTCGGCAAGCCTTACCATACTGTCATAGTCCAGTCCGCTGGTGGGTTCGTCAAACACCAGCAGGTCTTTTCCACAAACCATAGAACATGCTGCTGCCAGCCGTTGCTTTTGCCCACCTGAGAGCGTATTCGGGTGACGTTCCCGAAATGGTGCAAGCCCTAACTTGTAAAGCGTCTGATCTGCAGTCTCCATATCAGGATTCCGAATACCGAATGTACACTCTGCCTCCACGCTTTCAGCAAAAAGCTGGTAATTGACATCCTGCATAACCATATAGGAGCACCTCATACGCTCTTTAGATTTTTGGGGCTTTCCATCCCATAAATATACGCCACACGCCTCTTTGTGCAATCCGCATAGTGCACGTGAAAATGTTGTTTTCCCAGCTCCATTATGACCAACAACTGCAATAACATCCCCAGATGCCGCCCGATAAGATATATTCTGCAAAACAGGCTGCTTGCGGTATGACAGCATAACCTCCTTAAGTTCCAAACGACATAAAGCAGACTTTGTACTCCATTCGTTCGGAAGTTCCTTCGCCAGCTCAATCGCCCGAAGCCCCATTTTTTGTCGCTTTGTGACATCTACTTTAAAAAACTGCTCCGGGGTCCAATCTCCTGCAATTTTTCTGTTTTCCAGATAGATAATCCGGTCTACCACATCCATCAGATAATAAAGACGGTGTTCTGCTATAATTATTGTTTTGCCCTGAGCTTTGATAAGTTTCAAATGCTCTCGCAGTTCTTTGATTGTCGCCATATCCAGATTACTTGAGGGTTCATCCAGCAGATACACCTCTGGATTCATGGCATATACCGATGCAAATGCAATTTTCTGCTTCTCACCACCTGACAAAGCAAAGATATTCCGTCCCAGCAATGACTCTATATGTAAGGATTTGGCTGTTTCCATCACGCTGGATTTTAGTTCTTCCTGTGGGACGGCTTCATTCTCCAGTCCAAATACAATCTCGCTGTCGGTATCAACATTGAAAAATTGTGTGCGCGGATTTTGAAACACACTTCCAACCTTTTCTGCAATTTGATACATAGGAACATTGAATAAATTCTCACCATTGAATAACACTTTTCCTGTCAGTTTTCCATCAAAAAACTGTGGAATCAGCCCATTAACGAGACGGGTCAGCGTAGTTTTTCCACAACCGCTTTGTCCGCAAAACAGCACACACTGTCCATCTGGAATCGTCAGATTGATGTTTTTCAGTCCCCCTTCTGTGCCTTCGGGATAGGAAAACGATATATCCTGAAATTCAATCATATACCCACCACCTTCCATACAATCTCAGATGCGAGAAATACTGCAAACAGCACCATTACCGCCCAGTCAGCTACCCTCATTCTAATCTCCACAAGGCAGGTTCGGGGCTTTGGATTCTCTATCCCTCTTGTCACTGAAGCAATGGAGAGTTCATCAGCCGTCTTTGATGCAGCCGTCAACATCGGTACATAGATACAATTTACTGTCATGGCAGGCGCTTTTAGAAAACTAATCAATGTCGGCGATACATCTCTAAGCCTCATGGCATCCTTGATATAATGCCAATCCTCCCTGATAGCCGGCAGATAACGCAGCATGACTGCGATAGGAATGGTCAGCTTCTTCGGACAATGCAGGCGTGCCATGGCAGAAAGAAATTCTCCTACCTTCGTGGTACTGATAACAAGTCCAGCCATCATTCCGCAGGCATAAACCTTGTGTACAAGACCCAGAAATGCCACAAACATTGTCTGCCAGACTCCGCTTACTGCTTTCATACACCAGGCTGTAAACAGACAGATAAGTGCATAGGTCAAAATACCATATATTGCCTGTCTCCATTTTCCGCATAACGCTGCCAGCAATCCAATAAGACACACCAGAACGAACTGAAAAAATATATCAGGTGCCAACATGACACAAAACACACAAAGCAGAACCAGAAACAACTTGGTGCGGGGATCAAAATTCAGCCTTCTCATTTCGTGATACCTGCTTTTTCAAACTGTTTTTCGAGCATCTTACAGCCTACGAAGGCGCTAAGCGCAGCAGAAATAACTGTTCCAACAAGCATGATTACCATAATCCATATACTTCCTGTCGCACGCATAGTGTCTATATATGACTGCTCTGTCCCATTTCCAAGCATGGTTCTTGCCCAACCATCTGGATTTGCAAAGAACACCAGATAAGAACTTGTTCCTCCAAGTGATAGCAAAATATATGAAATTGAATTAATCTTTTTACTCTGATACTGCCCTGCACCTGCCACCAGATCAGCAACAATACCCATGACCAGATACCCAAGTGCCATAGCCCAATGCATACCTGTCACGAACCAGATGATACACATAATCACTCCCAGAATCGTTGCTGTAAAACGCTTTTTAACCTTCGCCATCATCAGAAGATAGATAGGTCCACACAGCAATGCACTTCCCACAGGCATATAAAAGGTCAGAACCGGATTGGGTGCGAAAAAAATTCCTCCCACAAGGGCGAATACCAGAAAGAGTGCTGAAAAAATACCAATAGTAACAAGATCCTTTACTGTAAGACCTTTTTTCTTGTTTGTTTGCATGATAAAATCTCCTTTTCACATAAATTTGACTTTTGTATAGTTAGTTGCTATACTTCGATTAGAAATAACTAACCAACAAATAAGCTATCATGCAGCTTCAATTCTTTCAATAATTACCATCTTTTTTAGGCTAATCGTTGCAAAGAATTGTCTGTTCATTGCAAGGAGCATCATGAAAAAAGATATTTTATCAGAATATTATCGTTCGCTTCTGGAACAAAACAATTTTATCCCGATTCCATGTCCGGAGAGATTCAGTCCTGCCGGACGTTGTTGGAAAATTGAACCTTCCGTAGGCGGTGGCTTCTATTGGGTTTACGGAAAAGAAAACCTGTACGATATCAAAATCCACGATTTTTATTTTCATGAAGAGTTTTATCTGAATGCAGAGATTCCGGAGTGTATCAACATTTTTCGCTATGATTCTATTTCCGGTGAGGAGCTGAATCCTTACCGAAGGCTCTCAGCCGATGAAATTCAGACTATTGTAGGCGGAAAACAGCTCTACCGTGCTCTTATTCATAAGCGCATACCTGTCCATTCAGTAGGAATTGAAATATTTCCGGCTTATTATGATGACTTTCTAAAAAAGCAGTACCCGGATGACTATTTTAACCTGCCTGCCGCATTTGAGAGTGTTGATCAGTCTAAAGACTTTCCAGCCATGTCGAAGCTTTTATTTGAAGTAGAGAATTACCGTGGTGATGGCATGGCAGCATCCTTATTCTTTGATGCAAAAGTAACAGAGGCAATTTCTTTAGTTGTAGATACTTGGAAAAAACAAGAACAGAAACAGGAACGACCATTGTCAACAGCAGATTCTGAAAGTTTGCAAAATGTGATAAGCTATATAGCAGATCACTATGCATTCGACCTTCCTCTTGAACGTCTGGCTGGTATTGCCTGTATGAGTGAAAGTAAATTCAAAAGTTGTTTTAAGCGACAGTTCGGGTGTAATGTAACTCAGTACATTCAGGGACGCCGTATGAGTCAGGCAGAACACCTGCTAATTGATACAGATTTCACTATGGGACAGATTGCTCAGATGATTGGATATACTACATCCAGCCGATTTGCAGAATTGTTCAAGAAAAGCACAGGGATACTGCCTGTCGAGTATCGAAAAATTGCACGAAATAATCAATAGAGACAGATACACACTAAAAGAGACACAGCGTTTCATTGATATAATGAAAGAACTCTATGTCTCTTTTTCTCCTATCATTTTTTCTTTACAGGAATCCAGATTTCAGAATAATAGTTGTCATCCATTGTTCATTTTTTTGCTTTTACCCTTTTACCGCATACACATACCCAATACCATTAGGCGACCTCATCTGATATCCTGAATTTGCCTCATTGTATTTCTTAAAATATCTATCTGTCATTTTCTCAGCATCCAAATGCTCTATCAGTTCAAATCCATACTTCCGCAAAAGCATATCCATCTCCTTATAGGAATAGCGTGCTTTCATCTGTTCTCCTGCTGCTGTTGCCAGCATCTGTGTTTTCCTTCGGTCATCAATTCCTTTCACTACATCCAGATAAAACAGACCACTCCGATTGCAATATAAATAGATTTTCTTTACACCATTCATTTTAAATCTCGCCTCTGCATTGCCCTGTGGATACAGTTTCACCATCTGTATCCTCAGCTTCTTCCTGCTGTAGCTGCAATCCATGACACTGAATTACTATTTCTCCCATGCTGTGAACGATATTTCCACACACCGGACACACATAGAAATGTGAACGCAGCATATTGGCTGATACATTGGAATTAACTATTGTATTGCCGGAAATAAGCTCTGTCACCGACACCGATAATGCATTGGCAATGGATTCTAATAGTGTGATATCCGGATATCCTTTAGCTGTTTCCCATTTGGAAATTGTCTTTGCACTGACTGACAACTTATCTGCCAGTTGCTGTTGTGTCATGTTTTTTCCTCACGCAGTCTCTTTATGACTGCACCTGTTACATACTGATTCATGTTCATTACCTCCATGACACCATTCTATTTCAGCGTATGAATATCCTCAACCTACGGAGAGTAGAGTTCGAATTTGCTCATTTATTTTTTCATCCCATCCAGAAGCTTTATAAATCTTTTATCATTCATCTGCTCATTCGTGACATATTCTCCGTTATAAAATAATGCATAGGTTGTAACCGGTGTCGGAGCATTCTGCGCTTCTTCTTTCGTTTCCAGTCTGGTTGCCTGAAACGGAACCTCTCTTTCCCTGGCAACTTCAAAAAGCACCGGAACATATTTTGCATTAAACGGACATTGATTGGTATAGTACAGTACATAGCCTGTCTGCTCAATGTGTGGATGCTTCGCACACTCCTTAAATTCAGGCTTAGCTGCATCCAAAGAAAAAGGCAGATACCAGAGCTGAATACCATTATCTGCTTCATCACAGACGGTAAAGTCCTTATATTTCAGGAACTTCGGATCTGCCAGAAAAGGCTTTTTCTTAGCGGCTGACAGGATACAGATTCCCTTTTTCCCCTTCGCTTTGCTGTCTTCTATACAGGCATTCAGTAAATCCGTCGAATAACCATTGCCCTTGAAAGAACCAGACACCCACAGACAGTCAATATACATATAACCCTCTGCTATGATTGGATTCCATGCATTTTCTGCCGGAATATACTCGATAAAGCATTTTCCACGCTCTATACTCTTGAGAAATACCAATCCATCATCAAATCGCTCTTTCAGCCAGTTTTTCTTTGATATTACCTGTATATCCTTGTTGCTTGAAATCGCACAGCAGATATGCTCTTTTTCTATATTTTCTTTCGTCACTCTTATATATTCCATGGATTTCCTCCTACTTATTCGTGACATGCTCCCACCACTTAAATCTTACGATTTTGAAGTGGGGGCTTCCTGCTCGATTGCCCTTTAGGGCAAAGCTAAAACAGGCTATCCCCGCGTGTCCCGCGGTTTTATTTTTTATCCGGATACGGATCTTTTTCTGTACCGTCAGGCACATTCTTTATAAAGTCTTTTTCCTTCTTCCCGGATATTGACTGCCGCATTCACATCCCGGTCCATCTGGTTTCCACACTCACAGACATACTCTCTATCCGACAATGCCAGTTTCTTTTTCTTATGTCCGCATACACTGCAGATCTTGCTGGATGCAAAATAACGGTCTACTTTTATAAGATTCTTTCCACGCTCTTCCAGTTTGTATCCCAGCATGGACAGGAACTGCCCGTACCCATTATCCTGCACGCCCTTTCCAAGGTGCAGGCCTCCGGACATGCCCTTCAGGTTCAGATCTTCCACACATACCGCATCATATCTTTCTGCAAGCCCCCTGCTGAGCTTATGCTGGAAATCTTTTCTTTGGTTCTTTATCTTTTCATGGCACAGCGCTACTCTCTTCTTCTGTTTCTGATAATTCCTGCTTCCTTTTTCACAGTGGGAGAGTTTCCTCTGTTCCCTTGCAAGTTTTTTCTCTGCTTTCCTGTAAAACATAGGATACCCGGCTCTTTCCCCTGTGGAAAATACACACATTCCCCGCATGGCAAAATCGATCCCAAGGAATTTTTCTGCCGGACTTTTTTCCACTGTTTGGCTCTCACAGCAGAACAAAAGACTTGCAAAATATTTTCCGGATGGCTCACGGCTCACAGTTACAGACTTCAGTTTCCAGTCTGACGGGATCTGCCGGTGGAGTTTTATCTTTATGGCAGACATCTTTGGAAGCTTCAGATGGGTATCCTGCAAAAAGATATTCCCGTTTACTGCATTGGTCGTATAGGAATTTCTCGCATGTTTTTTTGATTTATAGCGTGGAAATCCACAGGATGGTTCCCGGAAAAATTTCCGGAACGCACTTTCCAGATGCAGCTGCACATTCGCCAGGGCCAGGGAGTCCACCTCTTTCAGCCAGGGGTATTCCTTCTTATATCCGGCCGGTGTGTTCCTGAGCATCTTTTTTTCTTTCTGATAATAGCTGATCTTATCCGCCAGCATCTGGTTATAAATAAAGCGGCTGCAGCCGATTGTTTTCTCTATCTGAACTCTCTGCTCTTTATTTGGATAGATCCTTATTTTTACGGCGCGGTTCATTCTTCTCACCCTGGCTTTCTATATACTGTCGTATCGTTTCGATCGGTGCCCCGCCTGCACTGAGCAGACAGAAGCTCTGGCTCCAGAATGCATCTTTCCAGAGTTTTTCTCTTATCTTGGGATACTCTTTTTTCAGCAGCCTGCTGCTGGCGCTTTTATAGGCATTGATGAATTTACTGAGTTCCGTCTTTGGCTGTGCGCGGAACATCACATGAACATGGTCTGTATCGTGATTCCATTCTTCCAGTACGATCCCGTATCCGGGTGCGATATACTCAAAGATCTCTTTTGCTCTTTCGGATATTTCGTCATTCAGTACTTTTCTTCTGTATTTTATAACCAAGGTGATAATATAGCAGAAATACTGAATTGGAATTATGGTCTGATTCTATTGTATTTATCACTCTTTTTCTTATATCGACTGATATGTATTTACGAACTAATTGTTCTTTTTCAGTATACTATATCAGGGGATAGAGAACAAGTGTTTCTTTGGTACTATAAGGACTTTTTTGAGCAGATATGCTCAGATGTGCAATTCTTCTCACCACCTGAAGGACGCCACTGAAAAACTGTTTTTTCATACTATATACAGTGTCTCAAAGTTGATTGATGTACTTTATTTTGTGTTAATTTATACGCAAAAAGGACTTTTTCAGTGACCTTCCTATAGAGGTGAGGGAATTCTTGCGACGGTTGTTAAAAAAATCTGACGCTATTATTTATCCTCTTCCTCAAAACGAACTGCAATAGAGTTTGCATGTGCAGTAAGCTGTTCGGAGGTTGCAAACTGGATAATATCCTTGTGAATGTCACGCAGCGCTGCTTTAGAATAATATACAATGCTTGACTTCTTAATGAAATCATCTACAGAAAGTGCAGAGAAGAATTTGGCTGTTCCGTTTGTTGGGAGTACATGGTTCGGACCTGCGAAGTAATCTCCCAGAGGTTCTGAACTGTATTCTCCGATAAAGATCGCACCTGCATTCTTTACTTTCATCATATCTTCAAACGGGTTGGCTGTCACGATTTCCATATGTTCCGGAGCAATTTCATTGGCTGCTTCAATTGCCTCGTCCATATCTTCCGCAATAAGGATATAGCCAAAGTTATCAAGAGACTTCTGGATAATCTCTTTTCTGGAAAGGACTTCTACGAAGCCCTTTACTTCTTCATCTACTTTGGCTGCAAATTCTTCGCTTGTAGTGATCAGGATCGCACAGGCAAGTTCATCATGTTCTGCCTGTGAAAGAAGGTCTGCTGCTACGAAGTGTGGATTTGCTGTCTCATCTGCCAGAACAAGAATCTCACTTGGACCTGCAATAGAGTCAATGCTTACATATCCGTATACTGCTTTCTTTGCAAGGGCTACGAAAATATTTCCAGGGCCTACGATCTTATCTACTTTCGGGATGCTCTCTGTTCCAAATGCCAGTGCGCCGATTGCCTGAGCGCCTCCTACTTTGTAGATTTCATCTGCCCCTGCTTCTTTGGCAGCTACCAGTGTAGATGCACATACTTTGCCGTCTTTTCCAGGAGGTGTTGTCATAACAATGTGCGGTACTCCTGCTACTTTTGCAGGTACGATATTCATAAGTACGGATGATGGGTAAACTGCTTTTCCGCCAGGTACATAAACACCTACTCTGTTTAACGGAGTCACTTTCTGGCCGAGCATAGTTCCGTTTGTCTCACTTGTAAACCAGCTGTTCTGAATCTGTTTTTCATGATATTTGCGGATGTTGACAAGTGCTTTGCGGATAACGCCAAGAAGTGCAGGATCTATCTGCGCATATGCTTCTTCGATCTCTGCATCCGTGACACGGATTGTCTCTTTTGTTACATCTGCTTTGTCAAATTCCTTTGTGTAGGCAAAGAGTGCTGCATCTCCTTCATTTTTTACTTTATCAAGAATCTGAGCTACTGTGGATTCAAATTTCCCATAGTTGTTCGGGCTTCTTTTCAGCAGATTCTCAAGAATATCTTTTGTGGATTCTTTTGTTAATTTTACTGTACGCATCTTTACATTTCCTCCTGCAGAACTCTTCTTAAGTCTTCAATGAGTTTGCGAATTCTTTCGTTCTCCATCTTCATGCTTACCTGGTTAACAACCATTCTGGCAGACAGCGGGCAAACCTCTTCTAATACTTTCAGACCATTTTCTTTCAATGTGCTTCCTGTCTCTACGATATCTACGATAACCTCTGACAGACCAACGATCGGTGCCAGCTCGATAGAACCATTTAATTTGATCAGATCTACGGTCTGATGTTTTCTGTTAAAGAAGTAGTCCTTTGCGATATTCGGATATTTGGTCGCCACACGGATGAGCTGGTTGTTCTCCAGAACCTCTCTGGCACTCTCCAGTCCGCAGACACACATTTTACATTTTCCAAATCCGAGGTCCATAACCTCATATAACTTACGGCCTTCTTCAAGGATCGTATCTTTTCCGACGATTCCGATGTCTGCCGCGCCGTATTCTACATAGGTAGGAACATCCGGACCTTTTGCAAGGAAGAATTTCATTTTTAATTCTTCATTTGTAAAGATCAGTTTACGGGAATCTTTATCTTTCATTTCTTCGCAGGTGATTCCTGCTTTCTCAAACATTTCCATTGTTTTGTTGGCGAGTCTGCCTTTGGTAAGGGCAACTGTCAGGTATCTCATGGCTTATCTGGCCTCCTTTTTCAAACGTAATGCCACACATTTGCCTTCTGCGCGAAGTTTCTGTGCTTCTTTGATCGCCTGTGCACGATCCTGTGGCTCATATTCGATCACTTCCGGCTTCTCTTCTTTCTCAGAGAGCAGTTTCTGGCTGGAAAGTGCAAGAAGAAGGTTGTCTACTTCAATCGCAAATCCGATAGATGCCGCTGGTTTACCGAAGTGTTTCATCAGGCCATTGTAACGACCGCCCTTGATCATTGGCTCGCCGGTTCCATAGGTGTATGCCTGGAAAATGATTCCTGTGTAGTACTGATATTTGCTGAGCATTCCGAAGTCAAAAGAGATGTATTTCTCGTAGCCATAGTTCTTCATGATCTCATAGATTTCTTCGAGTCTGGAAACTGCTTCGAGTGCGCATGCATTGTTTGTCAGGCTTCTGGCTTTCTTTAAGACTTCTTCGGAACCGAACATCTGTGGGATTTCGATGAAGGCTTTTACCATGCTGTCTTTAATTTTCTGCTCTGCTACGAATTCTTCTACTCCAAATGAGTTTTTCTGTGAGATCAGGGTGCGGAGGCGTTCTTCTGCTTCGGGGCCGAGTTCTGCTTCTTTTAAGAGGGATTTGAAGTAATCTACCTGTCCGACGCTGACCTGGAATTCTGTCAGTCCTGCTGCCAGGAGACATTCGACTGTCATGGCGAGAAGTTCTGCATCTGCGTCTGCGGATTCATCTCCGATTCGTTCTACGCCCATCTGTGTAGTTTCTTTGAGATGGCCTCGATAGCTGGAGTTGTTGATGAATGTGTTGCCGGTGTAGCATAAGCTTACTGGTTCTTTGTCCGGGGAGAAGTAGGTGGCGCAGGCTCTGGATACGGACGGGGTGAAGTCTGGTCTGAGTACCAGAGTGTTGCCTTCGCGGTCGAAGAATTTGTAGAGTTCTTTGGATGGGATGGTTCCTACTTCGCGGCTGAATACTTCGAAGTATTCAAATGTCGGAGTTTCTATGTCTTCATAGCCATACTGGTGGAAGACGCGATGGATTTTCTCCTGTACCTTTCTTTTCTGGCTGCATTC
>OODU01002687.1_pt1 | contig 14839 bp, 16 predicted proteins | sample 1671171 | NCBI WGS metagenome assembly OODU01 (sample SAMN06348129, study PRJEB24527) | human gut metagenome | biome: human gut; feature: ankylosing spondylitis patient; material: feces | host: Homo sapiens | place: China | collected 2015-10
CTGCATATGATTTTTTTTTTTTTTTAATGATACGGCGACCACCGAGATCTACACTCTTTCCCTACACGACGCCCTTCCGATCTCTCTTTTTTTGTGCATCTTTACAAACACAAAAAGGGATGATTCTTTTGTGCATATCTTTATGTATATATAAAAAAGAAAAAAATGTATATGTAAAGTTACATACAGCAAACAAAGCTGGCATTATGCGTGCATATGTTTATGTATGTATTTTAAGAAAGTGTAGCGGCTGGTTTATGTGTGCGGATTTCAGAAAGTTTTGTGCAGGTTTATTTGCATATTTTTTTTGTGGGCAGCAGGAGAAGTATGTATGTTTATATGTACAAAAAAGAAAACAAAGTGTATATGTTTACATACACAAAAAAAAGAACAAAATGCATATGTTTACGTATGCAAAATTTGAAGTGATATGCATAGCTTAACGTATACACAAAAAAAGCTGCCGGCATCATGCCGGCAGCAGAGATGCATATGTTTATATGCGTACATTTTTTGCCACACGCAAACCCCAGCAGGCAAACCAGCGGGCAGAAAGTAAAAAAATGCATACACTATATATACACTAAATATCCATTTTTTATATTCAAAAAGTGCATACACTATATATACACCCGAAACCACATTTCCAGCCGGCAGCAGTCTTTCCAGCGACCCCATCACTGCTCTCCCATCCCTCAAACCAGCCGGCAGCAGGCAGAAATAGGACAAACTACCACCAATCACTACTACTCTTCCACCCCACACGCATACCCACATTTTGCGGGCAACAGAATTAAGTATACAACGCAGCGAAGCCAAGCAACCATAACGCAACCACTACAGCACAGCAAAAAGAGGTACACACTTACCAAGCCACAGGCATACATACATTTTTTCGCCCACTTTTCCCGCTTCCTTCAAAACGGCAGACAGGGAGCATACATCCGACAGTAGAAGAAAAAAAGAGAAAAATGGGTATGAAAAGGTGTTAAAAAGTATAAAAAGGTATGAAAATGGTGTAAAAAGTGGTAAAAATGGGTAAAAGGTATAAAAAAAGATAAAAAATGGATACACCAAAGATAAGGACTTTCAGTAAGAATAAGGCTAAACAGACAGAGCCACAGGCAAATTCAGACCATACCAGACAATAAAGCCACAACATTAGACTGCATCAAGGCAAAACAGTAACACCAGACCATACAAGGCCAAAACGACAGAATTAAGCCAACCACAAGGCAAAGCGGCAAAATCAGACCACACAAAGCCGAACATAAGGGGACAAAACGGGCAAACCAGTTAAACACAGGGCAAAACAACAAAATCAGTACACACAAAGCCAAAAGGCCATAACCATCAAAACAGAGTCAGACCAAAGAATAAAAAAGCAAAGGTTATAATAGATAAGATAATTTTAACAGGGATAATAAAAAAAAGAGTAAAAGGGATTAAATCTATAAAACAAAACATAGAAGTAAAACTCTTACTTTTTTAAGTCCTAATAAAATTTTTATTTTTTTGTTTATTTGGAAAACTTCATCCCAAAATCTTCTTCTGGTAAAGCAAGATTACCAAAAATAATTCTTGGCTTTTCTCCATATATTTATTCACATCATATCCATTCACTATCCAAAACATAAATATGACCTATATACATATGCATTTTACCGAAACAACAAAAAGACGGCAGATGATTCTGCCGTCTTTTCCAAACTATGTCTTACTATACCTATACATTTATTCTTCTTCTCCTACAATCTGGTATTGTCTCATATATCCCTTACTGTTAGCGTCATACTCTTGCACGTGCTCCGCATCCGGATACTTCATCCCAAGCTTGCCTATGGCTTTCTGCTTTATCTCTTCAAGGTCTACACTGTTAAGTACTTCGTTCTCATAAGCGTCATTATAATTTCTCAGCTCCTCAAGCTCGGATTCCAGGTTGGCTACTGTCTGCATTTTGTAAGTCAGCTCTGATTTCAGCTGCAGGTAATGAATGCATGAAAACAATACGGCGATTGACGCAATCATAAGAAACACTACGAAGCCACGCTGCATCTGTGTAGCGTTCTGTCTGTTCCTGCTTATTGTAGCCGCTGAAGTACGCTTTCTGTTCGCCTTCTGTTGCCGTTCTCTATCGATAAAAGCCTGCTCTTTTGCCTGCTGCTTCTCTCTCCGTCTTTCTTTTTGCTGTCTTTGTTGTTCTATTTTTTGCTGCTTTTTTCTTTCCTCTATACGATGTTTTTCTATCTGGAAATCAATGCGTTTTCTCGCAGATGTGTTCCTTTCTGGCTGTCGCATTTCGCTTCTGCTGTTATATTTATCTTTATTTCTATCTTTACTTATATATGGATTGGCGACTCTGCTTTGAGGTTTTACATGTCTTACCGTATTTCCATCTGTATAATATTCGCGCTTCTGAGCTCTTGCTCTTGCCGCTATCTCACGCCCTCTTTTGCCTGCTTCTTCTCTGGTCATGGTTATTCTTACTGTTACTCCGTTTCTACAAATATTTCATACAGACAATATGCAGAAATTTTTTATTTTTGTGTTTTTTTTACGAAAAAAAAGAAGCGAAATTTTTTCGCTTCTTTTTAATATATTTTTAGCCAAGTATATCCTCAAGTGATACGGCTTCATCATCTGTCGCTGTCTCATCAGATGCAGAGTTATCAGTAGCCTCTGCTGGCTTTGCGATAGGTGTTCTCGCATGTGAAATAATCTCCCTTACCTTCTCTTCGTCTTCAGGCTGGATGGAGCCCTCATCAATTTCAGATTTGATAGTATCGTCAAATTCGCTCTGCAGACTTTCCGTCGGACGTGTCAGGATGTAATTTTCATATGTAGCGAGAATATACTTCGTGATATGAGACATCAGCTTTGATTCATCTACATTTTCTAACGGCTCTCCTGTCTCACTGTCTAACAATTTCCCCTGGTTCAGCAGACAATCTGCATAATTGCCTAATGAGAACGGAAATGCCTCTTTCATATTGTTTTCAAGCTGTAAAAATCTTTTAGCTGTATTTTCATCAGAAGCATCTTTGATGGCGTTTATATCGTATCCAAAATATGATAAGCCATCTTCTGGAATCACGATATCATCAAGGTCTTTTCCGTCCTCAACGCTATCGCAGGTCTTTTCAGCATCGTCGGATGCGTCTCCATCAGCTTCAGCATCTGTGTCTGTTTCGGTTTCTGTATCAGAGTCCTCGTCAGTATCTGTATTTGCATCAGTATCTGTTGTTTTGCTGCCTTCTGAAGTTTCACTTTCGGTGCTTTCATCATCTTCATTATCGCCAGTTTCTTCCGGCTCTGACACATCACCATTCGGTGCCGTTTCGCTTTCGTCATTTTCGATATCTGTGGTGTCTGCGTTATCAGCAATATCAGTATCATCACTTGTATCGCCATCTGTCTCGTCTGTATCCTCCACAGTTCCAGCTTCACTTTCGGTACCTTCTTCAGTGCTTTCGCTGCTTTCTGCGGTATCAACAATCAAGGAAGCATCATCAGTTGAAGAAGCAATTACATTATCACCGAGCAGGCTGTCGTCAAGATTTTCTGTAATGCTGTCATCCGGAACCAGCTCCTCGTCATCGTCTGCATTGGTGTCTTCAATATCTACGTCAATATCAATGTCATCTGATGCATCAATCTCCTGCTTGATGTTGTTATTGATTTCAGTGATATTTTCTGTGTATGAATTATCGTAATTTTCATTTACGATATTCTGGGTCAGATTTGTAATGTTTTCAATCTGGTCATTTGAAATGTTGATATTGTTATTGTTAACAATATTAGTGACATTCTCCTGAATCTGCTCCTTGTCCTTCATATCGCCATTAATAGCATCAACCTTTGCCTGATTTATAACATATTCAGCCTGAACATTTCCGATATCTTTTGCTAGGTCTTTTGTCACAACAACTTCCTGGGTTGCAATATCTTTTTTTGCCTGGTCAATTGTTTCACCGGTTGCTGTTTCATACGCCATGATGATTCCGGTCAATGCACCGGTTCCAGATACCTGGAACGGGCAGGCAGATACAACTTCGCAATTCTTAATGCCAAGGTCTGCGAGAGTAGAAGCAATCATATTTGCAGTTACATACTGCAGGTTTGCCGTTCTTACCCTGATTCCGCCAGATTCAGTTGGTTTGATGTAAGCGCAGCTTACTGTTCTTGTGCCAATCTGTTCAAGTGGAATATAACTGGAAAGATGAGAAATTTCATCTTTGTTAGTTACGTTTATTCGCTGAACGCTCTGGTCACCTTCAATGCCAAAATATTTAAGCATTGTTTTCTTCTGGGCATCTGTCAGGTCATTACCAATAGAAACTACCTTTGTTGCATCTGCAAATACATTATATGGCATACTAAGTGTAAGTCCTGATGCCGCTGTTGCTGCTGCACAGATAAAGGCAAGCAGCTTGTTATTTTTTTTCATTATTTTTTCCTCCTGTTAGATATTTAGCAAAAATCTGTTTTTCTGGTTCTGTATTTAGCATACATTCCTGCCGCAATTACGCACGCTGATGTTAGCGACGCAAATTCTACATATTGTATATACAAAAACATAAAGAGAGATATATAACAATGCAAAAGAAGAAAACATCAATATCAATATCCGCATCTTCAGAAACGGCGATTTCCTGCTTGATGATTTCCTGCTTGATGTTATTATTGATTTCTGTAATATTTTCAATGTATGTATCGCCATAATCTTCGTTTACGATATTCTGTGTCAGGTTTGTGATATTTTCAATCTGGTCCTGAGAAATGTTAATATTGTTATTGTTTACAATATTTGTTACCGTATTTTGAATTTCCTGCTTATCGGAAATGTTATTCTGGACCGCTTCTACTTTTGCCTGGTTGATGACATATTCAGCCTGGACGTTTCCAATGTCTTTTGCCAGGTCTTTTGTCACGATAACTTCCTGTGTCGCGATATCCTTTTTGGCCTGGTCAATTGTTTCACCGGTTGCTGTTTCATACGCCATGATGATTCCGGTCAATGCACCTGTTCCGGATACCTGGAACGGACAGTCATACACGACTTCGCAGTTCTTAATGCCAAGGTCTGCAAGGATAGAAGCAATCATGTTTGCAGTTACATACTGCAGGTTTGCTGTCCTTACCCTGATTCCGCCGGATTCGGTTGGTTTGATATACGCACAGCTTACAGTCCTTGTCCCAATCTGTTCCAGTGGGATATAGCTGGAAAGGTGAGAAATCTCATCTTTATTGGTTACTGTAATCTGCTGCACACTTTTATCATTTTCAATGCCAAAATATCTCATCATAGTCTTTTTCTGTGCATCTGTAAGGTCATTGCCAATAGATACAACTTTTGACGCATCTGCCATAACAGGAATGACAGACACTGCCGGCAGCATGGAAGCAGCTGTTGCCGCTGAACATAATACTGCCAGAAATTTCTTTTTTAAATTTTTTTTCATCTTTTTTTTCCTCCTTTTGTTTGCTTTTTTTCTTATATATACAATATGCTTAATTTTCCAGAAAAAAGAATTTTTTATCGGATTTTTTTTACAAAAAAAACAGGCGGCAATTTTGCCGCCTGCATATAGACAATCAGAGTGCAAGGTCTTCCTTGTACCAGTATTTGTCGCCATAGGAAACGTGCTCCAAGTACCAGTCTTCCACCACTGCTTCCCCGAAATCAGCATTTCCGGACTGCATTTTTTCAAGCCCTTTTTTGTATGCCTCTTCTGGCGTTTCAGCAGAAATTGTGAAATACATTCTTGCATCCCTTAAAGAATAGCAGTTGTAACTTCTCAGTGTTCCATTGCATTCCAAATCTCCAATACTGGAGTCCTTTTCCGGAATATCAGCATACACTACAAAAGCAACTTCGTATTTTTCAGGCATCATCTATAATCCCCTCCTCTACCGCTTCTGCATATGCATCATCCATCAGGCGTGTTACCTGGCAACATGAACATTCGTCATTCTCGCAATACTCGCAAAGCGTTTTCCCTGCCATATTAAGCTTTTCGTAGAGCTCTTTTGTCATTTTTTTTGCCATATTTTTTGGCTCCTTTCTTAAAACCATTTGCCGAGAGAGTCTCATGATTTCATCTCGGTAATTTATTTACCTGAGGTCGCTAGAAGACCATGAATTGTATCCATCTGTTACGTATTCCAATCCCCACGTCTCTACATTGGCTTTACCGAAATTGACATTTCCTTCTTCCATCATCTGTAAGCAATGATTATAAGCATCTCTTGGAGACCTTGCGCAGATTGCCAAAGAAACTCTGGCGTTACTCAAGGAGTATCCGCCATATGTATGTGTTGTTCCGCTATACACGACACATCCAGTGTCGTCATACATATCCTGTATGGTTGCATATACAGCAAATACTACTTTGTATTCTGACATTTTTGTCATATTTTTTTTGTTCCTTTCTTAAAATTATTTGCCTGCAGAGAGTCTTTCTGCTACATATGCCTTTGCAATAAGTTTTGAGACCTTACAGCATTCACACTCATGGTTAGTACAGTAATTACATAATGTTTTTCCTGATTTCTGAAGTTCATCGAACTCTTCTTTCGCCATCTTTGTCATATTTTTAATTCCTTTCTTGGTAATTGTTTTTTTGGTTCATTCTTAATATGCAAAAATCAATAAAGAACGGAAATTCTTGGCCAGGCCGGTTACCACGTAAAAAAGCAGAAGGCTTCGCCTTCTGCTTAAAACTACGCTGCTTCTTTTGGGTTTGATTTTGTCTTGCTGCTTAACAATGCTCTCTCATTTTCTTTTTGAAGGATTTTTGAGAATTCTTTTCTGTCTTCGCTCTTCATTTTTTTAAACGATATCACATTGTATTTTTTTAACAGCATATCAAATGTATTGTTACATACAGATATAAATTGTGCTGCGTCAACATATTTCACATGCTTTATATTTCCGGCAAGAACACAATCATCAACGCCTTTGCCATATTTAATTCCCCAGACAGCAAATCTGATTTTTAAATCCGGGATTTTATTGGCAAGCATTATTGTCATGGCGGATATTGAATTGAATACCTGACGGTTTCCCATGATATCGGAATCAAACATCATAAAAATACTTTCGATGTTATGCTCCTCTCTCATTTTAAGGATAATTTCATCAATACCTTTCCATGACGATACCCCCTGAATAGATATCACCATATTCCCATTTGCAGCCAGCATTTCTGACTTAAAACGTCCTTCAGTAATACAAAGACATTTTTTAGGGTTATCAGGAATCATGATATCTTTTTGCGCTCCTGGAGTGCTGCCGCCGTCGCAAGCCGGGCTGTCAACTGCAAAAATAGAAGTGAACCAGCAATATCTCTTCTTTTTTTCTGCCGTATCCCGCCTGATTTGAACAGCGGTTGCAAGACCTTCAGCATTACGTATTAAAATACCAATGCCTGCTTCATTGCAGTAATCAAGTTTACCAGTATCCTTTCGTACAAAGAAGCCGGGGACATATTTGATAACATTTTTTGAATAGCCAGTAAGCTTTTCAATCTTATCAGTCATCTTCTGGCGTTCATTGTCATCAATGATAAGCCTGAAATAGTCCTTTTTTATCCTCTTCTCTGATAACCCTCTGATTTCAGACAGATATTTTTTGTCTTTTTCAGTAAGTGGTGATAATTTCTTTAATGTGTTATACACCTTATCACATACCTCAGGTTCTGCTCTTTTCACATCTGCATTTTTAGTATATCTTATTTCTTTTGCAGGTTTGATTTTTGGCTTTTCTTTTCGCTCTCTTTTTTCAATGTCAAGGCCAAAAAGGTCGCAGGCAATATCAAATGCCTCTGCAAAACCTGATGTATTGTAATCCCACTGAATAATATCAAAAATATCAGCGTCTATACCACAGCTGAAGCAATGGCAGCGGTTTCGCCGTCTGTCATAGCTCATGCTTGGTGAATGGTCTACGTGTTCTGGATTTAAACACAGGAAAGGTCTTCCTAAATTTATCCCTTTCTGTGCTAAATACTGCGGAAGACTTGAAGAAATTATATTTTTTGCCGTTTCTCTATCCATAGTCTTCTCTCCTTTCATTGTTTTTGTTCGTATTTAATATGCAAAATTTTCAGCAAAAAAGAAAAAACCGGCAAATTTAATTGCCGGCCTTCATATTTTGTGAATAATTAGTCTTCTGAGGTTACAAGCTCATCATCCTTCCAGTATACAGACATTGCCCACGGTGGAACAGCCTTATGGTCGTAATCCTCCAGAAATGCAAACGCTGTCTTATATGGTGTAGGCATAGTTGGGTATGTACCATATCCATCTGTAAAATAGATAAGACCGCAGAGATTGTCAAACTCCTTATTTTTGATAAGGGTATCAACATACTCAAATACAGGTCTGAAGTCGGTACCGCCAAAGCCATACAGCTTCATATTCTTCATGAAGTCTTCCATCTCTTCCATATTTGTGATTTTAGTATCATTCTGGATACGTGCATCACACTGAACGATATGGATATTTACCCTTGAAGAAAAACTCTCTGTCTCTTTCAGGATAGAATAAGTTTTATTCAGGAACCTTTTAACCAGTTCTCCGGAACAGGAACCTGATGTATCAATGGCGATGACAAAGTCTTTAATAACTTTGTCTTCTTTATATTCCAGCGGCTCAATCAGAAGCACCTGTTTATCAATAGTCTTCTGTCCAGTTGAATCAGGCAGGCCAGTCAAGCCGTACACATAAGACATATAATCAAATTCATCCTCGTTGATTTTCATAACTTCTTCAGTTACAGAAAAAGCACGAAGGAATTCATCATATTCCATCTTATCTTCTGTCAGAAAATCAATCTCCTGCATCAGGTCACCGGCTCCATCGCCTTTATTGAAAGAAGACATGTCTGCGGCAACCTGCCTTGAGACATCGCTCCACTCTTTCCTCTTATCCTGATTATTGTTTCCCTGGCTGTTCTGCTGATTCTGTCGGTTCTGGTTATTTCGGTTTTTATTGTTATTATTACCGTTTCCATCTCCGCCCTGCTGGTTTTCATCCTGGCCGTCTTCGCCATTACCGTTGCCATCGCCATTTTGCTGATTCTGCTGGTCCTGGTCATCATCTCCGTCACCCTGCTGACTCTGAGTGTTTGGGTTCTGGTAAGGATTGTCTTCATCCTCATCGTTACCTTTTCCTCCCTGCGGAGGATTCAGCCATACGTGGTCATCCATGTGAAATAATGCAGTTAAATCAAAGAAATTATAATTACTCTGATTCTGCATCAATTCATTATAAACGAGCTCAGGGATGAACATCTTGACTTTACCTTTAATACCGGCAATAATCTGCTGACGTTCTACGTCACCGTCAATTGCTTCCGGATTTAATCGCATTACTGCATTTTCACAGCAGATATCTAATGCAATATTCCATACGCCATTGTCAATATTCAGCTGCGTCTGGAATGGATGCAGATAAATACAGTGAAACAGCATATGCAGGTATGAACGGATTAATCTTTCAGGCGAATTTTTATACCTTGAAATTACATCCATTGGGTCTGCATAAATCTGATTTGCATCAGTTCCGAAGATTCCGATTCCCGGGTCGACGTAGTTAATCGGCATTCTGTAAATAGCAGGGCTTAAAGCCTTATGCTTAAAATACAGCTTGTTTTTTACAAGTTTCATGCATTTTTCAGCAAGCTGCTGATACTTTCCGAGCTCCGGGTTTGGGTTACTAATTACATTATTCATTTTTTTTACTTCCTTTCTTGTTTGATACTTTTTTGTTTCATTCTTTAATATGCGGGATTTTTAAGACAACAAAAAAGCCCGGGATAAAAAATCCCGGGTTAACAAAAAGCAAGTTATGCAGACGCAAGAACGTCCTGAATCTCTTCTTTAAGATTCTTGTCCTGGTCATATACCAGCATAGAGCTGTTGTGCTGGAAGTAACTCTTGTTCTTATTTGTTGCAATGAACTCAGCAATATTTCTATTAACTGTAAGTTCTGCGACAAACAGAGTCATCTCCTGGTTATCATCACCCCATGCCTTGGAAATGAATGTAAACGCATTATCCATCTGCTTATCAGTTTTATTCTGACGAGCAGTATGAGATTTAACGTCTGCCTGGAATGCAGCTCTAACAACCGCAAACTGCTCAGCATTGCCGCTGCCGAATACACCTTTTTCATCAATCTCTTTTTTGTATTTTTCATACATTCTGATTTCGGTGTTGTATACGGCTTTCTTCTGGCCTGACAGTGCGTTTGCCTGTTTTTCTTTCTCCATCTTGTCCTTGACTTCGTCAATTCTGCCCTGCAGCATCTGATAGATGGCATCGGAGCTTCCGACAGCTTTTTTAAGCCGACGGAGATTTGTTACAACCTCACGCATTGCAGCGTCATCGGTTGTTACAACCTTTGCAGATGTACCGATAGCTTCCATAATCATGGAAATAATGGACAGGCGCTCGTCAAACTGCGCTTTCGCAGCCTTGTTTACGGCTCCTTCACTGATGTTTCCTGCAAGGATATCGGTGATTGCATAATCAACACGATATTTCTTGAACAGGTCATAATAAACAGCAAACTTACGAGCACATTCCTTATTGGTAATGTACTGCATAATCAAATCTTCATCGACAGGGAAATTATTTCTTTCATAAGCCTGAATCTCAGTGCTTAAGTCTTCCCATCCACGTGCAGTAATGTATTCCTTACCGTTTACTGTGGATTTGATATCATAGAAGTATTTGTTGTTGGTCTCCAGAAACGCGGTAATCGCTGGATGGATTCCTGCATTATATGCATATTCTTTCCAGCATTTCAGTTCCGGCTCAATTTCAACCATTTTCAGACGGTCCTGAGTAGCCACGTCAAAGTCCTTAACAGACTTGTTGTACTGCGGCGGGTTACCTGCTGTAACTACTACCCAGCCTTCAGGAACGGAAAGGTTTCCGAATCTCTTATACTGCAGGAAAAGCAGCATCGCTGGCGCCAAAGTTTCTGATACGCAGTTAATCTCATCGAGGAACAGAATTCCCTCTTTCTTTCCTGTCTTCTCAATTACATCATAAACAGATGCAATGATTTCACTCATAGTGTACTCGGACTTAGTGTAAGTTTTTCCACCATAAGTTACTTCTTTCAGGAATGGCAGGCCAATCGCACTCTGACGGGTGTGATGTGTCATTGAGTAAGATACCAGAGCAATATCAAGCTCTGAAGCAACCTGCTCCATAATAGCTGTCTTACCAAGACCTGGTGCACCCTGCAGAAACAGTGGACGCTGGCGCACTACAGGCACTCTGTACTCACCGTGTTCATCCTTCTCAAGATAAATTTTAACCGCTTTCATAACCTCATTTTTTGCTTCTTTAATGTTCATTTTAGTTCTCCTTTTCTTTGTTTTTTTATTTTTGTAATGCTCAAAAATTAAGAGCAAAACTTATTTACAGATTTAATATGCGAGAAAAAAGAGTCCATAAAAAACAATATATTGTATTTTTTTAGATACAATTTTGCGGTTTTTCTTTTGCATCTGAAAGTCTGACAAGCTGACGCCTTAGCCCTTTTTGGCCTTGCGATTTTATGCAGCAAAAATTCCAGCATATTATTTGTGCTTAAAAATTTTATTTTTATTTTTGCTGTTTCAACAGCAAAAAAGAAAGGGGAAAAGAATGAAGAAAGTAATGTGGCAGGCACGCTGCCTGCATATGGTGATTAAAGAAGAACTGGAGGAGCTGAACAGAAGAACTGATGTAAGTCAGTGGCTCCTTAAAAAAGTCATGTTAAATGACCCAGACCCGGAGGAAGAAGAATGCAACTCCTCTCCTCTGGGAATCGTTACCATGTTGAAGGCCGCAGTTGCGGCCACAGCATTGTGGGCAGCAATGTCTGCAGTTATCATCCTTTTAGGATAATGGCTGCGGGAAGTCTCATCTCATTTAGAAAAGTTTAGCCGGCAAATTTTTGTCGGCTTCTTTTTTTATTGTGAAAAAATCCGGCATATTGTTTATGTCACAAAAACTTATCTTATCAATGAAAATGCCAAAGCATACAAATAAATAAAAATATCGCTTGCGACTTTTTAATTTCTCTACACTTCGGAGTAGAGAAATTTTTATTTTCATCAATTTTTTTCGCAAAAAAACCGTCCCATTTCTAATTTTTTCAGCATATTAAAGATATAAGAAATTTACAGAAAGGAGGTACGATATGGCAAACTCAAACAAAAAGAAAGCCCGTAAATTACAGGCAGCCAAGAAGGCGAAAGCCGCCGAGAAAGAGAAGACCGTTAAGGTTAAGAAGGTAAAGCCTGCCGAAGAAAAACCGATAAAGTACACTGTCACAGCAGAACAACAGGCTGACGGTACTTTTGAGTTTCACGGAGGCAAAGGCGGATTCAATATCATTAAGCAGAAGAATAAAGCATTAGAGCCTTACGGAAAACATTATGTGATTTTGGTGTTGGCAGTATGACTTGGGAAGGTCAGGATTATTTAGAATCAGTTAGAGATAATACAAGATGGGGAAAAATAAAAAAGATAGCAAAGGAAAAAGGACTTCCTTTAATGTTTGATACAGTTATCGACATTTCAAAAAATCTTATTATAGCAGCATTGTAAAAGAAGTATAAAACAAAAAGCACTTAAATACTTAAAACAGGAGGCAAAAAAAATATGAAAAGAAACTGGGAACTGATTGATTCCATCGTTAAAACAATTGCGGAAAGCGATAAGGATATTTTTGGAGTAAATGATTTTAAGTCTGCTGAGACCAGCGAAAAAGAAATCAAATATACTCTGAAACTGATGCTGGACAGAGGATTTGTTTTCGATGAAACAACCCGATACGGTGTTGTACAGGTTGGGCAGCTGACCTGGGATGGACAGAATTATTACGAAAGCGAAGTATCGCCAGACAGCCAGCGTGTACAGAAAAGACCACATCGTTAAGTATATGCCTGTAGCTTTTGCTGCAGGTTTTTTTAGTGTGTCACTTTCCTCTGCGTTTTGCATATTAGCCTTGAGCGAAAAATCCGCAAAAAAATAAGGGTTTTTGAAATTTGCGGCATATTGCGTGCAGAAGAAATAAGAGGTGTAGTCAATATGCAGGAGAGAAAATTTATATCATTGGCAGAAGCAAGACCAGATTTGGCAGCAGAATGGAATCATAAAAAAAACGGAATCTTAAAACCAGAAGATATAGCGCATAAAAGTGGTAAGAAAGTATGGTGGATTCAAGATGACAAAAATCCTGTTAATGATAAATTAATAAAATTTGAATGGGAGGATACGGTTATTCATAGAAGCGTAGATGGTAGAGGAAATCCTTTCAAATCTGGGCATAAAATATTAAAAGGGTATAATGATTTACAAACAGTAAATCCAGAACTGGCAAAGCAGTGGCATCCAACAAAAAATGGAAATTTAAAACCAGCCGATGTAACCGCGTATTCTAGGAAAAAAGTATGGTGGTTATTATCATATGATGATGCAAAAACAGGAAAACATTTTGATTTTGAATGGAAGGCAGCAATTTATGGTCGTCATGACGGAAATGGTTGTCCGTACTTAAATGGTAGAGCAGTGTGGAAAGGATTTAATGACTTACAAACAGTAAATCCTGAGTTTGCAAAATTATGGCATCCTACAAAAAACGGAAATTTAAAGCCAACAGATATAACCATTTGCCCTGGCCAAAAAATATGGTTGTTGCTGCCGTACGATGATGAAAAGACAGGAAAGCATTTTGATTTTGAATGGGAAACATCAATTAGTAGCCGTAACATACATAATTATAGATGTCCATATTTAAGTGGACAAGCAATATGGCATGGATTTAATGACCTTGAAACAACAAATCCAGAGCTTGCAAAACAATGGCATCCAACTAAAAATGGTGATTTAAAGCCAACTGATGTAACTGCCGGTTCTGGCAAAAGAGTATGGTGGTTATTACCATATGACGATATAAAAACAGGAAGACATTTTAATTTTGAATGGCAGGCCATAATTTGTAATCGTAATAAGAATACAGAAGGGTGCCCATATTTATCTGGCAAAATGATATATCAAGGATTTAATGATTTACAAACAGTAAATCCAGAGCTGGCAAAGCAATGGCATCCAACAAAAAATGGGAACTTAAAGCCAACAAATGTAATGGCGAATTCAAATAAAATTGTATGGTGGATGTATCAATATAACAATTTAGATGGAACTCATTTTAACTTTGAATGGAAAGCTAGTATTAACAGTCGGAATAGAGGTAACGGATGCCCGTATTTAAGTGGTCATGCAGTATATAGGGGATTTAACGATTTGCAAACAGTAAATCCAGAGTTAGCGAAGCAATGGCATCCGACTAAAAATGGGAATTTAAAGCCAACAGATGTAACAGCTAATTCAGAAAAGAAAGTTTGGTGGTTTTTATCGTACAATGATGAAAAGACTGGAAAGAATTTCAATTTTGAATGGAAGGCTATGATATGTAATCGAAATAACGGGAATGGCTGCCCATACTTAATGATATATAAGGGAGAAAAATATGTTCATCAGTATTTAAAGAGTAATAATATAAGTTTTATACAACAACAAAAGTTTTCTGACCTTATTGGTACTGGGGGTGGTTATTTATCTTACGATTTTTCAATACCGTCAAAAAAATATGGGTTAATATTAATAGAATACAACGGCATCCAGCATTACGAATCATCTGAATTTTTCGGCGGAGATGAACAGTTGAAAAAGCAAAAAGAGCATGATAGATTAAAAAAAAGATCGGAAGAGCGTCGTGTAGGGAAAGAGTGTAGATCTCGGTGGTCGCCGTATCATTAAAAAAAAAAAAA
>OODU01002689.1_pt1 | contig 14834 bp, 7 predicted proteins | sample 1671171 | NCBI WGS metagenome assembly OODU01 (sample SAMN06348129, study PRJEB24527) | human gut metagenome | biome: human gut; feature: ankylosing spondylitis patient; material: feces | host: Homo sapiens | place: China | collected 2015-10
TGTTCCATCTCCATAAGAAAGCTGCTGGTATTCTCCATTCGGACGGATAAATCTTTCTGCTTTTTCTCCTGTATAAGCAATCTGGTACCCGTTCTTCTTTGCATCGATGATCTTGCTCATCTTCCCATTACTTCCATAAGCATATGTCTGATCCACAGAAGCTGTTTCTCCGCTGTTTTTGTGAGAAACATTCGTAAGTTTCCCTTCAGCATATGAATAAACAACCTTTGTTCCATCTGCAAGATCGATCTTCTTTAACAGATCTTCCTGTTCTCCGTTTTCATAATATGTAAAAACCAGTTCTTTGTTCAGATTGGAAACAACCTTATATAATCTTCCTTTTTCATCGTACTGATAGATCAGATAGTTGCCATTACTGTCCTCTGCTTTTGTGATCTCACCATTCCCATCAAATGCATATGTCATACCATCCTTCATATGGATATTTCCGACATTGGACACCGTGATCACTTCCTTTTCTCCTTCGGATGCTCCACTGTCTTCACTATCATCGTCTTTTTTCCCCGGACGATAATTTCCTTTATTGGAAATGGCACTTCCAAAGATATTTTCAGAAGCAGCATTCTGAAGTCTTGCATATGCCGCTGCTCTCTGATCCCCATTTGATGATCTTTTTACATCATCTTCTGTATTAAATGAAAGTGCATAGTCCTTTGTCTCCTTATTCTGATAAGAAACATCAACACTTCTGCTTTTTTGTGGACTGTATGTCAGATAGGTTCCGTCACTGTCCTGAAATACAAGATCATCTCCCAACTGGTATAATTCCTTATGAAAACTGTCATACCATCCTTTTCCAAGCATTCCTTCTTTATCTGACTGGCTGTTATAGGTTCTTGTGAGTTCAAGATTCAAAAGCAGTGATGGAATTGAAAAATCTGTACTTTCATACATCAGATTCCCCTGGGATTTTTCAACGGATCCTGTCCCATTGGGCGTGCTGATCTCCATGCTGTCTCTGTAATCTTTACTTCCTAGTCTTTTTTCATATTCTTCCTGTGTATCCTGTGCCACTTTTTCTGATAATGCATCCGTACTTTTTCCATTGATCGTTCCATCCATTGCCAGTTTCTGTGCCTGTACTTTATAATAGTAACTCTTGCCATCTCCCACTCTGGTATCCATGCAGTAGGAATCTTTGACCGCACCACGTACCAGTGTCGAATCATCCGGTGTGAAATCCGCGGATTCCCCCCTGTAAACTGCATAATAGATACTGTCTGTCAGTTCTCTCTTATCCCAGTAGATGACATTCTTTCCATACGATTTTCTGACCTTTACATTGGTTGGTGCATAATCCTGTGCTTTTGAGGCATCCGTATAATAATAGGATACTTTTGTTTCCCCGCTTTCATTCCCTGCTTTATCAACAACGATCACATAAACTTGATACTCTGTTCTTCCTGTCATGCTGTCTGCTGGAATCGAAACATTTGCATAGGTGTATCCATCTTCATCCGCCCTTGCACTTTCATGGTAAGTTGAGGTTCCTTCCAGACGGTATTTAAAATAGGATGCATTCTCATCTACGATTCCGACCTCCAGTCTCGGATTCAGAGAACCAGATGGTTCGCTCTCATCATTTCCTTCCTCAAAGGATATATCCCCTGCTTCCGGAGCCGTGCGGTCTATCGTAAACCATGTCGCTGCTCCCCAACCTGCAATATAACCGTTGTCTACTCCTCTTACAACAAGTTTATAATGGCCTTCCGGCATCGTACTGCAGTCAATATCCGCACTTCCGTTTCCACTCGTTCCAATCTTTGTAGATGAAGAATATGAAACATAATCACCTGTTTCTTCTCCATTTCCCCAGTTTGCAATCCTGTATTCCACACGGTTTAATGAATGGGATGAGATGCCTGCCCAGTTTACATGTAATGTCTTCTGATGATCGTTGTTTGCATACTGCGGTGTAACACTGACAGATGATGCCGTTGTCGGTCCATCATAATAAGTTACTGACATCTTTGGACGGTTTGATGATGCTCTGGAACTGTAAAACTGTCCATAACTCTTTGTCTCGTCCGCATTTTTTAACATCACACCATACGATGTGATCTTACCGGATGCACACTGTCTCGCATATTCCGTCAGATTAATGCTTCTTGCTTTCTTTGCAGTCCCTGTTGTTTTTACATTTCCATAATTCGTACTATATCCCGGGCGGTTACTCCATTTCAATCCAGGTCTGGTCCAGTTTTCTGTAACTCTTCTTGCCTCGATTGTCTGTCCACTCTGGCTGCTTCCGGTTTCATACATCGTAAGCGTTGCACTGTCTACATATTTTCCTTTGATCTTTGCTGTAAAATCTTTAAAACGCAGATATGTCCTGCAGACACCCTGTTTTGATTTTCCAGCCATCATGACTGTAACTCCATTGTCATAAAAGTTCGTATTTTTATAAGATCCATTAATTACATAGACATCCCAGAAATCCGTGGATCCGGTCCATGATACGGTTGGATCGATCGTAACCGGATATTTACGGTCCTTGTCTTTAAAATATTCTTCATCCAAATGTAATGTCAGAATATAAGAATCTTCCTCTTCATTATCTGGATCAATATCATAAGAAATCTTTTCACTATACGCTTTTCCTGTAGCGTCATTCATATTTGGTGCTTCCAGTGCTGCAACGATCTCATCTGTTTTCTCATCTAGAAAACTGATCCCTTCATCTAATACGTTCTTCTTAGGCACCAATCCAGAAGCCTTAAATCGAAACTTTAAGACATTTCCCTCTGGTGCTTTGGTTAAAACAATGCTCTCTTTGATTCCAGTATTTAATGATTCATAGGAAAATGTACATTCTTTCTGCTGTGATTCATAGGATACTTTCACTGGTTTTTCGATCTTATTCTCTTCTGCATCTTCAACCTCTGCATTTTCTAATTTGGTACGTTGTAAGTTATCTACGGAATCTAGGGCATCCTGTGTATCATCTGTTACTTCATCCGAAATATCTGTATGATCTGCCACATCCTGAACTGCTTGTTCTGCCTGTGTGATCGCCTGCTGTACCGTATCAGTTCCCTGCTCTCCCTGCTTTTCTTCCTCTTTCTTTGTTTTCTGTCCGTAAATTGGAGCAAAAGAAATCTGATATTGTCCATTCTCCATCAATACCGGCGTTTCTTCGGTCAGATTCTTTGGAAGATAATGCTTTTTATCTCCCTCTTCATTCTCATACGCATAGTCTTTCAGATCATTTCCGTTCTCACTCTTTTTCTTTTGAATCTTAACAAGACTTGGATCGTAATCTTTTAATTTTCCGTTCTTTGTTTCAAATCTAACATCCTGACCATAAAAAACTGTTTGTTTCTTACCATTTGCAAGTGCAAAGGTAGTAGAATTTTTTGTTTTTTCACTTTTTATAACTTCTTTTTGTTCTACTGTTTTCGTTTCTTTCTGGGTTTCCTCTGCCTTTACAGAATGAATGCTTTGTGTGATTCCTGACCACTCAATTGATGTAAACATTAATGTAAACGCCAGAAAACAGCACAAAAGCTTCCTGAATCTTTTTTTCATAGCTTTCTCCTTTGTTTCTTTTACGATACTGTTTCCGCTTCATTATTTCTGCTATAGCATTCTCCCCTTATGCTTGGATTGTAACATTTCACTATATTGCAGGCAATCAGATTTAGTTTTTTCGTCGTTTAATACAAAAAACTTTTTTATTTTTGTGAAATATTTTGGTTGACTTTTTAATTAAATTCTCCTATTAAAAAAACAGACCCAACATAAATACCCCGAATACCTCCGGCATATAATCCATGTTGAATCTGTTTCTTCTTTGTCTACATACATAAAAGACTAGATACATCTTTCAAATTATTCAATAGAAAGAATCTCCATATTCGCCTGTCCTTCCACAGCTCCATATGTAAATGTGATCTTAGTTCCTTCATCCATATCATTTAATTTATTCACAAGGTCTTCATCATTCACCATAAATGTCTGGTAACTTCCGTCAGACATCTCAATCTCTACAGAACTTGTGTCTGCAAATCCATTATAAGTACCTGTTGCACTCTTTGGTTTGGCCTGTTCATCTTTCTTTGTTGCTGTTGTTGTCTTTGTCTGTTCTTTTGTGCTTTCTTCTGATGTTGCTGTTGCAACTGGTTTTTCTTCTTCTGTCGTGTCTTTTTCTGTGTTTTCTTCTGTTGTAGGTTCTGCTGTTGTCGTCTCGCTGTTTGTTGATTCAGGGCTGCTTGGGCTCTTCTTTCCGCAAGCTGCAAATGTAAATGCGCTTAGCACGATGATTGTTGAAATTAATAAAAATCTTTTTCTCATAGTTCATATACTCCTTTCTGAGATAAGTTCAGTATATCCTATTTATACTTTCATGGCAAGTTTCTATCATATTCCTAGTCTTATTTTCATATCATTAGAGGTAGAACATAAAGGAGGATCTATGTTGAACGAAAAATATCAGGCACTGCTGGATCAATATGATATTTCTGTCTCTCATACCCGACGGGGCCGAGGCTGTGTTTTGTGTTTTGGGGAAAATGATGTCTATGCTTTATCCCAGACTTCTCTATCAGAAGAACGTCTTTGTGCTGTTTCTGAATGGACTTTGGCAATGCATGACCATCATTTTTATAAAACCGACCAGTACATTTTAAACAAAGACGGATATTTTCTTACTTTTGACCGGTATTACGAAACATTTGCGCTTAGAAAAACTTATTTGGGTACGGAATGCGATATTCATGCTTTAAAAGATATCAGATCTTCTGCGGAAAATCTCGCAAGCTTTCATAATCATTGTCTTGCTATTTCTTTTTCATCTGAAAATCTTAGAAAATATACATCCATTTCCACATATTATGAGCAAAAATATTTGGAATTAAAAAGTATTGCACGTTACATACGCAAACGCAAAAAGAAAGGGATTTTTGAATATTTATTTTTGGAACAGACGAAAGCCTTCTGGGAACAGATGGAGCGTTCCATCCAAATCTTAAATGAAACCACACCTTCCCGCTGTGGATGGTGTCATGGGGCTTATAACCACCATAATATCATCATGACATCCTCTGCCCCTGCTACGATTCATTTTGAACATTTTTACCATGGATATCCAATTCTGGATGTTTATTATTTCCTAAAGAAGGCACTTGAGAAAAATAATTATAATTTTGCCTTTTGTGAAACCTTTTTATCAAACTATGACCGCTTTATGCCTTTGTCAAAAAATGATCTTTTATGCCTGTATGGATTGTTTTTATTTCCGGAAAAATTCTGGAAGATCTCGAATCAGTATATGGCACACAAAAAACATTGGATTTCTCCACGATATATTGAGAAATTAGAGGAGTTTATCCACAATAAAGAAGCTCGCTCGATTTTTCTCGAAAAATATGTACAAATTTATAATGTTTTTTCATGAGTTTTAAGGTATAATTAAACAAAAGGCATTTTTATAACTTAAAGGAGGAGTAATTTATGAACTACAAAGAAACTTATCAGGAATGGCTTTCTAATCCTTATTTTGATGAAGATACAAAAAAAGAATTAACAGCTATCGAGAACGACGAAAATGAAATCAAAGAACGTTTTTACGCAGATCTTGCATTTGGTACTGCTGGACTTCGTGGAATCATCGGTGCTGGTATCAACCGTATGAATATTTATGTTGTAAGAAAGGCTACTCAGGGATTAGCTGATTATATCTTAGAACAGGGAACAGATAAGAAACGTGTTGCTATCGCATTTGATTCAAGACATATGTCTCCTGAATTTGCTGACGAAGCAGCCCGCACTCTTGCTGCTAACGGAATCAAAGCATTTATCTTCGAATCCTTACGTCCAACACCAGAATTATCATTTGCCGTAAGACATTTAGACTGTATCGCTGGTATCAACGTAACAGCCAGCCATAACCCACCTCAGTACAATGGATACAAAGTATACTGGGAAGATGGTGCTCAGTTTACAGATCCTCATGCTTCAGGTGTTACAGCGAAAGTTAATGCGATCACTGACATTTCAACTTGCAAGACAATGTCTAAAGAAGATGCCGTAACTGCAGGTTTATATGAAGTGGTCGGTAAAGAAGTTGATGACGCTTATATCGCAGAAGTTGAAAAACAGGTGATCAATCAGGCTTCCATCGATGAGATGGCTTCCAAATTAAAGATTGTTTATACTCCTCTCCATGGAACAGGTAATCTTCCAGTACGTCGCGTACTTGATGATCTTGGATTTAAGAATGTATATGTTGTCCCAGAACAGGAACTTCCAGATGGTGACTTCCCAACAGTCAGCTATCCAAACCCAGAAGCAAAAGAAGCATTTGCATTAGGTCTTGCTCTTGCCAAAGAAAAAGATGCTGATCTTGTTCTTGCTACTGACCCTGATGCTGACCGTTTAGGTGTATATGTAAAAGATGCTAAGAGCGGAGAATATATTCCTTTAACAGGTAATATGTCTGGTTCTTTATTATGTGAATATGTATTAAGCCAGAAGAAAGAAAAAGCTGGATCTCTTCCAGCAGATGGTGCTGTTGTTAAATCTATCGTTACAACAAACCTTGTCGATGAGATCGCGAAGGCTTACAATGTGAAGCTGATCGAAGTATTAACTGGATTCAAATGGATCGGTAAAGAAATCCTTGGATTTGAGCAGTCTGGAAAAGGTACATATCTGTTCGGATTAGAAGAAAGCTACGGATGCCTGATCGGTACATATGCAAGAGATAAAGATGCTGTTTCTGCTACAGTTGCTCTTTGTGAAGCTGCTGCTTACTATGCAACAAAAGGTAAGACATTATGGGATGTTATGATCGACATGTATGAGAAATACGGATACTGCGTAGACAGCATCACAGCAATGGACTTCCCAGGATTAGAAGGTATGGATAAGATGAAAGCTATGCTTGCTAATTTACGTGAGAACCCATTAAAAGATATCGCTGCTTATAAAGTTCTTAAGATCCGTGATTACAGCAAAGATACTGTTCTTGATGTAGAAAGCGGTAAAGTAGAACCTACAGGACTTCCTTCTTCAGATGTTCTTTATTATGAACTTGAAGGTGGAGCTTGGGTTTGCGTTCGTCCTTCTGGTACAGAACCTAAGATCAAATTCTACTATGGTGTAAAAGCTTCTAGTATGGATGAAGCTCAGGTTGAAAGTGCTAAATTTACTGAGTGGGCTAAGGCTCAGGCATAAATTCTGATTTGAAGAGTAGTCTTTAGTATATGTGACAGAAATAAGATAAGAACAAATATTTATAAAAAACCGATGGCAACACGCAGATTTTAAGAGCGTTTTTTACAAATCGCCTATCCGCGCCTGTTCCTTTGAAAACTCCCTCGCTGCGAGCCGAAATGCCCGCAGCTACGGTCAGACATTCAACCACAGGGCGCTGCGAATTTGTAAAAAACGCACTTAAAATCTGCTAATCGTTGCCATCGGTTTTTTATAAATATTTGTTCTTATCTTATTTCTGTCACATAAAACTGAAGACTATTCAAACCACTACACAGTGTGTATGTTAAACGGTATTAGTCAATAAGTTTTGTATTCGTTGACGGAAGATGAAAGGAACTCTTAGACACCTATTTGGCGAGATGTTTGAAAAAATTTTTAACTTAATTTCTACGAGACCTTAAGAAGATAATTTCTCTGGGTGGAGAAATACGTCATAATTCACTTACTACAACTGGTCAGATTGCCGAATCGAATCTGAATTCATTCCAGCTTGACTGTGCTTTTATTGGAGTTAATGCTGTTGATGAAGAAGGAAATATCTTTTTAGGAAGTATGGCTGAGGCATCAATTGTACGCCTGCTCTGTCACATGGTTCCTGAAATCTATTTTCTCGCAGATGAAACCAAACTTATGAAGAAAGATTTTATCTACATCTGTCAACTTGGAAAAGGTCGCAATCTTATTACGAATTCTTCAATCTCAGAAAAATGCATTCATACATATGAACAACTCGGTGCCTGTGTAATCACAGAAAGTCAAAAAGACCGGAGATAACTATTCCCGTTATCTCCGGTCTTTTCATTTCTTGTAATTATTTACTCTTTGCAGCTGTTGTTGTGTTCTTCGCCGCTGTTGTTGTAGTTGTTGTTGCTGCTGTAGATGCTGTTGTAGCTTTATATTTGAACTTAACTTCTTTCCACAGATCCTGATCTACAGACTTCTTGTCATCCCACTTCTTGTCTGCATCTTTTGTCCACTTCTTGTAGACTTTCTCGTATGCTGCCTGCTGTTTTTCCTGAAGCAGTGTGGATTTGTTTGATGCAGCTGCTGTTGTGTCGTTTGGATTTAACATCTTGATGATCACGTATGCATCGTCTAATTCTACGACTCCGCTTACCTGGTTCTTCTTAAGTTTTGCTGCTGCTGTTTCGAATTTTGTTCCTAATGCAGCTTTTCCTTTTGTATAGGATTCTTCGTTGTCAGAGTTTACGCTGAACTTCTTAGCTACAGAGCTGATACTCTGACCTTTCTTGATCATCTTTAATGCGGATTTTGCTTTCTTTAGCTGATCTTTCTTCTCAGCGGCTGTCATGTCTTTTTCTTTTCCTGTCTTGCTGTCTGTTGTCTTTGTTGTGAAAACAAGTTTGTAGACTTTGACAGTTTTGGCTTCGTCATCTGTTACTGTAACGTTTGCTTTCTTGATGATCGCCTGCATAACTTTACTTGCGATCGTGCTTTCTTCGTACAGTTTCTGGATCATATCTTTATCTGCTTCTGTCTTCTTCATGACTTTCTTACCTGTTGAGTCTTTTGCGAAGGCAGTTACGCTTTCTTTGATCTGCTTCTTCTCAGATTTTGTTAACTTCACGTTGTAGTCGTCTGCGTGTGCTGCTAAAACTTTGATCTGTTTTAACTGGTTGATAACGCTGTCTTTGACAGACTGCTGCATTGTGATCTTCTTTCCTTTGCTGTCTGTTCCGACCTGCATAGACCACATGCTGTCTCCGAAGTATGCTCCGTACTGAGCTTCTGCCTGATACTGCATGATTCTTGCATATACATGTGCTTCCTGGAATGTTACTTCTTGTCCTGCATATTCAAATAATGTCTTCTCATTCTTGCTTTTACATCCTGTAAATAAAGAAAGAGTTAACGCAAGAACTGCAGTTAAACATAGCAACTTCTTTGCTAATTTCTTCATTTCATTTTCTCCTTCATATTATGATTATATTAGGCTAATGTCTGGCGATATTATAGCACAAACTTATCGGATTATCAATGAATTGAGCGAGTTCACACAATGTTCAATCTTTTCTAACTGCTTCACTTTCTTTGTCTTTGACAGATCCAGTACAAATGTCGGATTCTTGCCTGCCTGGAAGGATAATTCACGTTTGTATTCTTCTAATATCGCTGGGATTTTTTCTACATCCACGGCTGCATCTGGTTTCATTTCAAATGAGACTTTTTCTCCTTTTTGTTTCACATCTGTCATATAAGCGTGGTGAGCTAATGATTTCAAATATGCAACATATAACAGATTGTGGACTGCTTTCGGCATTTCCCCAAAACGGTCGATCAACTCATCTGTCATATCTTCCATTTCATCTTTGGATTCAATGGATGAAATACGTTTGTATAATTCCAGTTTTTGATATTCATTATACACATACGTTGATGGAATAAATGCATTGATGTCGAGATCGAGTGTTGTGTCAAATTCATCCTCGTCTTTTAATTCGCCTTTTAATCGCAAGACTGCTTCATTCAGCATCTTGCAATACAGATCGTATCCAACTGCTTCCATATGACCGGATTGTGCCTGTCCCAAAAGATTTCCTGCTCCACGGATCTCCAGATCTCGCATTGCGATCTTATAACCAGATCCCAGATCTGTAAATTCACGGATCGCCTGTAATCGTTTTTCTGCGGTTTCTTTTAACAGTGTGTTCTTTTTGTACATCAAAAATGCAAATGCATTTCGATTCGATCTTCCGACACGTCCTCTTAACTGGTACAACTGGGACAGCCCAAGCTGGTTGGCATCATGAATGATCATTGTATTTACATTCGGAATGTCTAATCCTGTCTCGATGATCGTTGTGGATACCAATACATCGATCTCATGGTTCATAAATCCCATCATGATCTCTTCCAGTTCCCGCTCTTTCATCTGTCCATGTGCAAATGCAACTTTCGCATCTGGAAGCAATCTCTGTAATTCGGCTGTCACTTCTGCGATATTATTAACGCGGTTATACACATAATATACCTGCCCACCACGTGTCATTTCGCGGTAGACCGCTTCTTTAACCAGTTCTTCATTATATTCCATAACATATGTCTGGATCGCTCTTCGATCATGCGGTGGTTCTTCTAATACACTCATGTCGCGGATTCCGATCAGACTCATATGCAGGGTTCTTGGGATTGGTGTAGCAGATAATGATAAGACATCAACATCTTTTTTCATTGTCTTGATCTTTTCTTTATGTGTCACTCCAAAACGCTGTTCTTCATCAATTACGAGCAGTCCCAGATTCTTATACTGCATGTCTTTGGACAATAAGCGATGCGTTCCGATCACGACATCTACCGTTCCATTTTTGAGTCCTTCGATCGTCTCTTTCTGCTCTTTTGCTGTGCAGAATCTAGACATCATACGTACAGTGATCGGATAATCATGAAATCTCTGTGCAAATGTATTGTAATGCTGCTGTGCAAGGATCGTGGTTGGTACGAGATACGCCACCTGTTTTCCATTGTCTACTGCCTTAAATGCTGCACGGATCGCTACTTCTGTCTTGCCATACCCGACATCTCCACAGATCAGTCGGTCCATGATCTTCTTGCTTTCCATATCCCTTTTCGTATCATCGATCGCATTTAACTGATCCTGCGTTTCATCGTATGGAAATAATTCTTCAAACTCTTTCTGCCATACAGTGTCCTTGTCATAGACATATCCTTCTTTTGCCTGTCTTAGTGCATATAACTGCACGAGTTCTTCCGCAATATCTTTGACTTGACCTTTGACACGTGTTTTCGTCTTCTTCCATTCATTTCCACCTAATTTATGAAGTTTCGGCTTTCTTGCATTTGCACTTGCGTATTTTGCGATCTGGTCTAGGGCTGATGCTAAAATAAATAAATTATCACCGCCCTGATATTCAATACTGATGTAGTCCTTTTCAACCCCATCTGTTGTGATCTTTTCGATTCCGCGGTAAATACCGACTCCATGTTTTTCATGAACAACGTAATCACCGATATTGATATCTGCAAAACTTCGGATCTTTTCTCCTTGTTTTTTCTTCTCTTTCTTTCGGCGCTTTTTTTCTTCTCTTCCTTTGAAAATGTCTCCTTCTGAGATCAATACCCATTTGGCTGCCGGATATTCAATTCCTGTCAGAAGCTTTCCTGCTGTGACAACGATCTGCCCTGCTTCCACTCCGTATTTCAAGTCCTTATCATAGGTCACAACCAAACCATTTTCTCTCAGATCACTGCTTAGACGTTTCGCTCTTGTAACAGATGGAGAAGCAACAACGATCCTGTAATCCTTACTCTGATATTTGGTAAGATCCTTGACTAACTGCTCAAAACTGTTGTTATAAGACTGAATGGATTTTGTATCCATAAATAAGGTTCTAGCAACTCTAAAATCATTGATCTCAGCAGATAAGATTGAATAACACAGCATCTTATGTTTCTCGATCTGATATAAAATGCTCTCATAATCTGTCACCGTATTTGCCTGTTTAGGCAGAAGATACCCACCTTCCAGACGGCTTTTCATACTCTCTGAGAATTCCAGATAAAATGCATCTGCACGTTCTCTGATATGTTTTGGTTCATCCAGATAGATCATGCTTTCTTCTGGAAAATAATCTAAGATGCATTCTGTATTTTCATAAAAATATGGGAGGTAACCTTCTACTCCGATCAACATATGAAGTTCCCTTAATTCCTCACGGACACGGTCCATTTCTTTTCTTAGGCGGGCTTCCTGATCATATTTTTTTTCTTTTTTAAACTTCTGTGATAACTTCTCATAATCTTCTTCCATATTTCGAAGACCATGTTCAATCCTTGGCTGATTTAAAATGATCTCTGATGCCGGATAAATGGTCAGAGTCTCGACTTCTTCGATGGATCTTTGACTTTCTTTATCAAAACTTCGGATCGAATCAATTTCATCTCCCCATAGTTCGATACGATATGGGCTTTCCTGCGTGTATGGGAAAATATCAATGATTCCTCCTCGCACAGCAAACTCGCCTGGAGCCTCAACAAATGGTGCTTTTTCGTAGCCTCTGGCAACAAATTCTTCTGCAATCGTTGCCTCTTCCAGTGCCTCTCCCATTTTGAACGTCATCTTATGATTCTTGATATCACTTAATGGAACAACCTGATCCATCACCGCATCGATCGTCATCACAAAGGTTCCACATTTGTCATCCACGATCTTCTTGATCGCCAGCATACGGTCTCTTGCGATTGCATTTCCATGAACATCGGCTGTATAGAATAATGGATCTTTTGCTGGAATATACTGAACCTTTTCTCCAAAGAAATGACTTGCCTCGACCCATTGTCTTGCTTTGTTCTCGTCTGGTACGATGATGATCTTAAATTGCTTTTTCTTATGATTTCCGATCAGACTGGTCAGATGCCATTTGGCTGTATCGGTGCATCCTGATACAAGAACCGGGCCACAGTAATCTTCGACCTCATCCTTTAATTGTCTGTATACCGGATCGTCTTTTAATATATGTTCTAACACTTTCTATCCCTACTTTTTCTTATTGTGGCGGTTCATCGCTTCTGTGATGTCGCCCATAACGATCAGCTGTACTGCATCGTACACTTCATCAAAACGTTCCGCAAAGATTGCCTGTTCTTCTTTGGTAAAATGTCCTAATACATAATCTGCCAGATCATATCCTTTTGGTTTCTCTCCAACACCGATCTTCACCCTTGGGAAATCCATACTTCCTAAATGACTGATGATACTTTTCAGTCCATTATGTCCCCCTGCACTTCCCTTTCTTCGGATACGCAGTCTTCCAACATCAAGGTCGATATCATCATGAATAATGATAAAATCTTCTGGCTCTAATTTATAGAAATCCATGATTGGACGAAGACTTTCCCCGCTTAAGTTCATAAATGTCTGTGGTTTCACAAGAAGGACTTTTTCTCCTCCCATATAACCAGTTCCGATCAATGCTTTGTGTTTCCCTGTATTTATACTTATGCCTTCTTTGTCTGCAATATAATCAAGGGCTTCAAATCCAATATTGTGTCTTGTGTTGTCATATTTCTTTCCCGGATTCCCCAGTCCGACGATTACTTTCATAAGATATCTCTCCTTTTTCCCTAGAATCTATAAAACTGACAAACACCCGGAAATCAATGGATTCCCGGGTTGTCTTTTTCTTTCTTTAGTTATAGTATATCCCAATTTACAATTCTCAGCAAGATTTTTTCTAGTTATAATGCCTGAAAGAATTCTCTTGTCTTATTTACCTTCTTCATCAATGTATCAAACTGTTCTGGTGTCAGTGACTGTGGTCCATCACATAATGCTTTGGCTGGATCATTATGAACTTCTACCATTAATCCATCGGCCCCAGCTGCGATCGCTGCTAATGCCATTGGCTCTACCATATCTCTGATTCCTGTTGCATGAGATGGATCTACCATGACTGGAAGATGGGATTTCTTCTTAATCATAGGGATTGCAGAAAGATCTAATGTATTTCTCATAGCTGTCTCGTATGTTCGGATTCCTCTTTCACAAAGGATTACATTTTCATTTCCACCTGCCATAATGTATTCTGCACTCATTAACCATTCTTCGATCGTTGCTGCAAGTCCTCGCTTTAATAAGATTGGTTTGTTGATCTTTCCTAATTCTTTTAATAATTCAAAGTTCTGCATATTTCTTGCTCCAACCTGAATCAGGTCCACATCTTCGAATAATGGAAGATGACTTGCATCCATGATCTCTGTAACAACTGGAAGTCCTGTTGCTTTCTTAGCTTCTAATAATAATTCTAATCCTTCTCCATGAAGTCCCTGGAAAGAGTATGGGGAAGTTCTTGGTTTGAAAGCTCCTCCTCTTAATAATCCTGCACCAGAATTCTTCACATCGTTTGCGACTTCTGTGATCTGTTCTTTTGTCTCAATAGAACATGGTCCTGCGATCACCTGGAAGTTTCCACCACCGATCTTTACTCCGTTTACATCAACAACTGTATCGTTTGGATGGAATTTTCTGTTGGCCTTCTTGTATGGCTCCTGAATACGCTGTACATTTTCAACGATGCTGTTTGCCATGATATGACGCATATCTACAACAGATGTATCTCCCACTAATCCAAGGATTCTTGTGTTAACACCTTCGGATTCGTGGATTCCCAGTCCCTGCTCTTCCATCTCTTTCTTTAATGCGTTGATCTTTGCTTCTTCTGCCTGTTTCTTTAAAATAATAATCATGATGTTCGTCCTTTCCTGGCAAGTCGTTTCTATCCTGCTTCTCTGGTGCGGCCTTTGTTTCTTTGAGTAAAAAGAAAAGGCATGCACTCTGTTGCAAGAATGCATGCCTTAAATGTTTTACTCTGTCGGTTTAAAGTGACATAAGTTTTGGCGATGATTCATTGCAACAAAAATAGTCAGGATAAAAATAATAACCCTGAAAGCTAAAGTAATAAAATGTGCAATTATTCATCTTACTTGTTGTCATCTTAGTTTCTCCTTGTTTTGATGTTTTTACGATACATGAATTTTTTTTCTGTGTCAATAGATTTATAGATGTTTTTTATAAAATCCATAGACCGTATTTATGATTTATTTTATGAATTATAAAA
>OODU01002691.1_pt1 | contig 14832 bp, 10 predicted proteins | sample 1671171 | NCBI WGS metagenome assembly OODU01 (sample SAMN06348129, study PRJEB24527) | human gut metagenome | biome: human gut; feature: ankylosing spondylitis patient; material: feces | host: Homo sapiens | place: China | collected 2015-10
ACGTTGCAAAAAAACGAGGCAGTTCACTTTTAAATGTGATTCTGCCCGGTTGTTTATTTCTTAGAATTTATCTGCTGCCATTTATTTTCTATATGCAGCTTCATTCCATCTTAATTCATTTTTGAAATCTCTGATCTTTGTATCTTTGTCGATATAAACAGCTTCGATTCCCATTTCTTCTGCCCAGTCACCCATCTGTTCCGGTGTCAGGTCATAAGAGAATGCTGTATGGTGAGCTCCACCTGCCAGGATCCAAGCTTCGGCACCTGTTCTGAGGTCTGGCTGTGGTGTCCAGAATGCAGTTGCAACCGGAAGCTTCGGCATCGGTTTTTCTGTCTTCTTGCAGTCTACGCTGTTGATGATCAGACGGAATCTGTCGCCAAGATCAACAAGCGATGTTGCAACAGCCGGTCCTTCTTTGGCTGTAAATACAAGACGTGTAGGATCTTCTCTGTCACCCATGCTAAGCGGCTGGCACTTGATGCTGATCGGTCCATCTGCGATTGTCGGGCAAACTTCCAGCATATGAGCTTCCAGGATACCTTCTTTTCCAGGTACAAGGTTGTATGTGTAATCTTCCATGAAGGAAGTTCCCTTTGCATCTTTCTTGCCCTGTGTCATGATCTTCATTACACGAACCATAGCTGCTGTCTTCCAGTCACCTTCCGCACCGAAACCATATCCTTTTTCCATCAGTCTCTGCATTGCAAGTCCCGGAAGCTGCTGAAGTGATCCAAGATCTCCGAAGTGTGTAACAATTGCCTGATAATTGTTCGCTTCAAGGAATCTTTCAAATCCAAGTTCGATCTGAGCCTGAACTGCCACATGTTTTCTGAATTCAGCTTCATCTCTTCCTTCCAGAAGAATCTGATATTTGTCATAGTATTCTTCAACAAGTGCATTTACATCACCCTGTCCAACCTGAGCTACTGCGTCAGCAACTTCATTTACCGGGTAAGCATCAACTTCCCATCCGAATTTGATCTGAGCCTCTACTTTGTCACCTTCTGTTACGGCAACGTTTCTCATGTTGTCAGCTACACGCATAACACGTACATGGCTGCTTTCGATGACACCAACTGCTGTACGCATCCAGTCACCGATTCTTTCCTGTGTTTCTTTGTCTTCCCAGTAACCCATGATGACTTTACGGTTCTTATGAAGGCGTGTGAAAATATGTCCGAATTCACGGTCGCCATGAGCTGCCTGGTTCTCATTCATGAAGTCCATATCGATGGTGTCGTATGGGATTTCACGGTTGAACTGTGTGTGAAGGTGAAGTAATGGTTTTCTCAGTTCCTTTAATCCGAGGATCCATGATTTTGCCGGTGAGAATGTATGACACCATGTAATAACACCTGCACAGTTTTCATCTGTATTTGCTTCGTTGAAGGTTCTTCTGATTACTTCATTCGTGATCAGGGTTGGTTTCCAGACTACTTCGTATGGAAGAATTCCTGATTCGTTGAGGGCTTTTACGATGATCTGTGAATGTTCTGCTACGTGTGCAAGGCATTCATCTCCGTATAAATCCTGTGATCCTGTGCAAAACCAAAATTTGTAATCTTTCTGTACTAACATGTTTTTATTCTCCTTTTTATTTGATTTCTTTGTCTGATTGATTTACTACACTATGCGGCCCATCTCACGAGCACAGCTCGTTCGATGCTCATTAGCATTCGCATGAAACCCGTAAGATAGCTAACTGCCAGCAAGCTGACTGTGTTGTCTGATTGATTTACTCTATCTTCCCAACACAAGTTCGGTCTTACTAAGCTCGCAGTCGCATACGCTCCCGCTCGCTAAGTGCGCCGAACAGGCAACGCACTAAATTCATGTGTCGCCTACGGCTCGCATTCATTAAGTGCTTTAGCCTTGTCCATAGTATGCGTCTTTACCGTGTTTTCTGTAGTAGTGTTTATCCTGTAATTCCTGTGGGGCAGGTTTTACGTCTGGATTGATCATTTCGCAACGGGCTGCCATTTTGGCTACTTCTTCGAGTACGACTGCATTATGTACTGCATTGTGTGGATCAGTTCCCAAGGTGGATAGTCCGTGGTTCGTGCAGAGTACTGCAGGCATTGCCATGTATTCTGTACCTTTGAAATGTTCCACAATGAGAACTCCTGTATTCTTCTCATATGCTTCGTCGATTTCTTCTTTTGTCAGATTGCGGACACATGGGATCTCACCGTACATATAGTCGGCATGTGTGGTTCCGTAGCAAGGGATTCCTCTTCCTGCCTGTGCCCAGCTGGTTGCCCATGGGGAATGTGTGTGGACGATACCACCCATATCCGGGAACGCTTTGTAGAGTTCCAGATGTGTTGCCGTATCAGAAGACGGATTTAAGTTGCCTTCCACGCGGTTTCCTTCCAGGTCTACAACAACCATATCATCTGCTGTCATTTTGTCATAATCCACACCGCTCGGTTTGATCACAACAAGCCCGCTTTCGCGGTCGATTCCGCTGACATTGCCCCAGGTAAATGTGACAAGTCCATACTTAGGCAGAAGCATATTGGCTTCATAAACCTCTTTTTTCAGTTCTTCTAACATTGCTTTAGCCTCCTACTGTGTTTATGTAAAATATTTCGGGTTCTATTTCATAGTCTCTGTTGCAGCTTTCATGATCGGAAGCGTCTTCTTGAAGCGTTCGATAAATGTATTGTATCCTTCTACATCCTTCGGATCCGGATCCATCTTTGTACCCTTCTGTCCTGCAAATACTTTTGCATCCAGATAATCATCCAGGGCTTCGTCTTCTGCCTTGTTGTTCATGTAAGATGCAAGAAGTGCAATTCCCCATGCTCCGCCTTCTCCGGCTGTCTCCATAACAGATACCGGTGTGTCAAGTGCTGCTGCCAGGATGCTCTGTCCAACGCCTTTTGTCTTAAAGAGTCCACCGTGTCCGAGAATCTCATCAACGGCTACCTTCTCTTCTTTCAGAAGAATGTCCATTCCGACTTTCAGGACTTCCAGAGATGCATATAAATTTGCTCTCATGAAATTTGCAAGATTGAATTTGCTGTCTGGCATACGAACAAATAACGGACGTCCTTCATCAAATCCAACAACCGGTTCTCCTGCGAAGAAGTTATAAGACATCAGACCGCCACAGTCTGCATCACCTTCCAGAGCTTTGTTGTAAAGAGTTCCGAACAGATCGTTCATATCGACTTTCATACCGAATGCTTCCGCAAATTCTTTGAAAATATTTACCCATGCATTCAGATCTGAAGTACAGTTGTTGCAGTGAACCATTGCCACAGCATCTCCTGCAGGTGTTGTTACCATATCGATCTCTTCATGTACTTTCTCAAGTGCTTTTTCAAGAACAACCATTGCAAATACACTGGTTCCTGCTGATACATTACCGGTGCGGACTCTGACGCTATTCGTAGCTGCCATACCGGTTCCTGCATCACCTTCCGGAGGGCATACCGGAATGCCTGCCTGAAGCTTTCCTGTTGGGTCCAGAAGCTTTGCACCTTCTTCGGTAAGTGTTCCTGCCTTTTCACCTGCAACCAGGACTTTTGGAAGGATATCTTCTACTTTCCAAGGATATCCTTTCGGTGCAACCAGTTCATCAAACTTGGCAAGCATCTCTTTATTCCAGTTACGTGTTGTGCTGTCGATCGGGAACATTCCGGATGCGTCACCAACGCCAAGGACTTTCTCTCCTGTCAGTTTCCAGTGTACATAACCTGCAAGCGTTGTAATAAAATCAATATCCTTTACATGCTCTTCTTTGTTCAGAATTGCCTGATACAGATGTGCTCCGCTCCATCTCTGTGGCATATTGAAACGGAATAATTCTGTCAGTTCTTTTGCTGCCTGCTCTGTCATTGTATTTCTCCATGTACGGAACGGTACAAGCTGTTCTCCTGCTTTGTCAAATACCATATATCCATGCATCATGGCACTGAATCCAAGTGCTCCGACAGTAGTAAGCTCTACGTCATACTGCTTCTTCACATCTACGGCAAGATCTCTGTAGCAGTCCTGAAGACCTGTCCAGATATCCTCTAACGTGTAAGTCCAGACACCGTTGTCAAGACGGTTCTCCCATTCATGGCTTCCCGAAGCAATCGGTGCATTATCTTCTCCTACCAGAACTGCTTTGATTCGTGTGGAACCAAACTCGATTCCAAGGGAAGTCTTTCCCGCTTCGATCATACTTTTTACATCACTCATTTTTTCTTTACCTTTCCTTTCATAAAATATATTTGATTTGATAAATATTTTTATTTGATGATTTTTACAGAACTCCGGTTGATAATCTCCGGTTTCAGTTCCACACTGTCCGGCACTTCTTTCTCCTGCATAAGATCAAGGATCTCTTCTGCTGCCTTCTTCGCTAGCTCCCGGATCGGATTCTTCACAGAAGCAAGCGGTACTTCGCAATAATTTGCCAGATCAGAATCATCGATTCCAATGATCGACATCTTGTCCGGCACTTTGATCTTCTGTTCCAGACATGTCGCCGCAAGGTTGCTCGCAACCTCATCGTTGTAGCATACACATGCCGTACATCCCTGAATCCTTCTTAAAATCCAGCTGCTCTCCTCACGCATATTGCGATTGCGCACATCTTCGGTATCAATCCAGACAATCCGTTTATCTTCGATCCTGATATCTGCTTCCATTAAAGCTTCGATATAACCGGCATACCTTCTGTGTCCCTGCCCGTCATCTGCCTTGAAAATCGCTGCGATCTCACGGTGTCCGCACTGGATCAGATATTTCGTCGCCATCTTCCCTGCCATCTTGTCATCAAGACTTACATGCGGCGCTTTCAGTTCCGGATAATAGCTGTTGATAAAGATCACCGGGATTCCCTGCTCCATGATCTGCCTGTACAGATCGAGATTTGGATTAGGAAGGCCACTCTTTGTCGGTTCCGCTATAATTCCATCCACTCTTTTCTTATCCAGAATGCTTTTCAATATAAAACGTTCTTTTTCTACAGAATTGTTGGTGATGGAAATCTGGATTCCATATCCGGCGCGTGACATCTTGTTCTCGATTTCCTGAATAATACCAGAAAAAATATATTCCTGAACAAAGGTTGTCATCACTGCGATCTGCATCGTTTTTTTTCGTCTGACCCCGATGATGCCACTTTCCTTTATATAAGTCCCACTTCCACGGCGTTTCTCGATCATACCTTCTTTTTCCAGAACAGCGATCGCATGTCTGACGGTCTGACGGCTTACCCCAAAACGGTCACAAAGCTGGTATTCCGACTCTATCCGCTCTCCCGGCTGCAGTTCTTCCGCTTCAATCTGTTCTCGGATCCATCTTACAATTCCTTCATATTTTGCTGATGTTTCTTTCACTTTTTTCTTCTTTTCCCCCTGATTTACGTACAAATCCCCTGCTCTCCTTACCTCTAATATACCTTAAGAAACACCTGATTTTCAACCCGTAATATGTTACAAATTATCGTACAACTTTTGTATGTTTTTGCTAAGTTGTATTTATTATATGTGTACAACTTGAATACATATTTGTTTTTCATCGAGGTCCTAACTTGTATTCTTCTTTTTGCATCTTTTGTGCACTTCTTATAAAACATCAAATAATATGGTATTGTTTTTTGACGCCACCAAAACAAGTATAACAAGCTTTTTTCGATTCACGTACTTCTGTAACCTCTTCCCTTCACCAAATGCAGAACCTTGTGCAGGCGCCAATCTGCACTTGGCTCACCATATACACAACAAGAGCAGATAAAAGCTTTTTCATTGCCTTTATCTGCTCTTGTTGTTTTTCATCCGCGCTATTGATTTTCTTCGATCGCCATAATCATATCTACACGATCCTGGTGACGTCCCCCAAGGAACTCTGCACCAAGAAATGTATCAAGGATCATCTTTGCCATCTCGATTCCAATTACTCTTGCACCGAACGCAATCACATTTGCATTATTATGTTCTCTTGCCATCTTTGCCGTATATGGTTCAGAACACACCGCTGCGCGGACACCGTGAACCTTATTGGCTGCCATGGAAATTCCAAGACCGGTTCCACAGATTGCAACTCCGAGATCCACTTCTCCGTCTGCAACTGCTTTTCCAATCTTTTCCCCATATTTCGGATAAGGACAGCTCTCATAAGAATCAGTTCCGTAATTGACAACTTCATATCCTTTTTCCACAAGATACTCTACCACCTGCTTTTTCATATCCACTGCAGAATGGTCATTCGCAATCCCTATTTTCATATCTCATCTTCCTCCTTCCCCTTTATACTCAATGCTTACAAAAAGAACACCGGATGTACGATATGAACATCCGGTGTTTAAATCCTACTTTTTTATTATAGGCAATTAAAAAGTTTCCGTCAATACCCGTCGTTTTCTCTTTTCGCCTGTAATATTTCAAGTACTGTTCTTTCTTTAGTTTTTCTTCTTCAGGCTTGCAAATACAGACTGCAGAACGATGAAGAAGCAGAGGAGTGCGGAAAGTACGATTCGTACCCACCAGCTTGAAAGTGTTCCCTGTGTAGTGATCAGACTGGAAATCGTTCCTTTGATCAGTACACCGAACAGGGTTCCGAATGGAGTTCCGACACCACCACTAAGTAGTGTACCCCCGATAACGGCTGCTGAAATCGCATCCATCTCAAGACCTTTTGCCTGTTCTACGAATCCGGCACAGCTGTTCATACAGAAAAGGAATCCGCCGAGTCCTGCAAGAAAGCCGTCCAGAAGGTATGCAGCCATTTTTGTTCTCTTAACATTCAGTCCCATCATAAGTGCACTCTGTTCATTTCCACCGATCGCATATACAGAACGTCCGAATTTTGTATACTTCATAACGATCATGATTACGATCAGAACGATGATTGCAATGATAACTGTCGGATAAATATATGCCGGGAGGAATTTTCCCCTCTTACTGTAAGAACCAAACGGCATGTAAATTTTGTATTTAGCCCATGCCATGAAAGTTGCATTTTTGATAGAAATCATATCTGTACTGATGATTGATGTCATACCACGTCCAAAGAACATACCTGCCAGTGTTACAATGAATGGCTGGATCTCCAGATAAGATACCAGGAATCCCTGAACCAGACCAAAGAGAAGTCCGATCACCAGTGCCATAAGAAGTGCGGTATAAGCGCTTGCACCGTGATTTTCCATCTGGTTTGCAGCAACCATACATACAAGTGCTGTAACAGAACCAACTGAGATATCGATTCCGGCTGTGATCATAACGATCGTTTCGCCCATCGCGATAACCAGAAGACCTGCATTGGAAATGAACAGATTCAGGAACATCTGCGGTTTTGCAAAACCTTTGTCGTTAAATACGATCATACCTGCTGCGTACATTACAACAAACAGTAAAATTGTAATCATAAGGAGGAATGTCGTTCCGTTAATTTTCTTTTTTGTTCCGGATACTTTTGCTTTCATTAGTTAGCTCCTCCTTTCACTGCAGCCTTTGATGTTCTTTTTTCTTTCTGCACTGCAATAAATTTCTTGAATACCGGGCTCTGAAGGACAACGATGACTACAACAACGATTGCCTTGTAGACCGGAAGCTGATCGGCTGATACATTCAATCCGTAAAGAACAGTTGTAAGTGCCTGGATTGTATAAGCTCCGATCACAGATCCCATCAGGCTGAACTTACCACCACCAAGGGCATTTCCACCAAGGGCAACTGCAAGGATGGCATCCATTTCAAGGTTCAGACCAATGTTGTTGGCATCTGCGGAGTAGATACGGCTGGAAGCCACAAATCCTGCAACACCTGCAAGTACACCACAGATCAGGTAAGTAAGGAACTTGATCATGGTTGAATTAAGTCCGACCAGTCTGGATGCGGTTCCGTTAATACCAACGCTCTCGATATAAAGTCCAAGAGCTGTCTTTTTCAAAATAACATATGCAATGATAACTACGATAATTGCAATTACAACTGGCATCGGAATCGGGAATTTTCCGGCATAGCTTCCGAATACCTGATAAGATTTCACACGGATATATGTAATCTGTCCGTCTGTGATCAGCTGGGCGATACCACGTCCTGCTGTGTAAAGGATCAATGTCGCAACCATCGGCTGAATATTCAGCTTTGCAACCAGAAATCCGTTAAATGCACCGCAGATTCCTGAAGCAACCAGTGCTGCAAGAAATGCAACGATAATCGGTGCTGACAGAGAGTTTACAGATACTTCCCCACCGGAAAGGATCTGGCAGCATACGGCTCCTGCGACTGCCATAACAGCTCCGACACTGATGTCCTGTCCTCCGGAAGCTGCTGTAACAAGTGTCATACCAACTGACAAAATAACCAGCTCGGATGCACGGTTGATCACATCGACCGGATATCCGTATGGAACTCCATTCTTAAGAGACATGCTTAAGAAGCCCGGAATTGTAATTGTAGCTACGATAATGATTGCAAGCAGACACACCAGTGGCATGAAAAGCCTCATAGAGGTAAGCTTTTTCCATGTTGATTTATTTGTGCTCATTACTCTTCACCTCCTGCGATTGCTTTCATGATACCTTCCTGTGATAATTCATCACCGGAAATTTCTCCAACCTTCTTACCGTCTCGCATAACTGCCATACGTGAACAGGTACGGAGCATTTCTTCTACTTCTGAAGAAATAAATGCAACCGCCATTCCCTGATCTGCAAGATCAAGTACCAGTTTCTGGATCTCTGTCTTGGTTCCGATATCAATACCTCTTGTAGGTTCATCCAGGATCAGGAAATCCGGATTGGTAAGAAGCCATCTACCAATGATAACCTTCTGCTGGTTACCACCTGACAGACTCTTGATCGGAGTTTCACGGCTTGCTGTCTTAATCTGAAGCATCTTAATATATTTATCTGCTGCTTCATCCATTTCTTTTCTGCTCATTGGATGGAACATACCTTTTTTCGCCTGAAGTGCGATAATAATATTTTCACGGACAGACAGATCTGCGATGATACCATCTTTCTTTCTGTCTTCCGGAAGATATGCCATACCAAGCTTCATTGCATCGATCGGAGCATGAATCTTCACTTCTTTTCCGTTAACTTTCAGTTTACCGGAATCCGCTTTATCAGCTCCATAAATTGCACGGACAAGTTCCGAACGTCCGGATCCAAGAAGTCCTGTAAATCCGACAACCTCACCTTTGTTGATCGTCATATCAAACGGTTTGATCGTTCCTTTATGGCTAAGTCCTTCTGCCTCGATAACCGGGATGAATTCTTTGAGTTCTGCATGATCTCCCTTGATATCTGCAAGATCATCAAAGTCTTTACCCATCATCTTGGCAACAAGCATAACTCTTGGCAGATCTTTGACTTCGTATTCGCCAACCAGTTCCCCATTTCGTAAAACTGTGATTCTGTCACAGACCTCATATACCTGTTCCAGGAAGTGTGTTACGAAAATAATACCTACACCTTCATCTTTCAGTCTGTTCATCAGTTTGAACAGTTTTGCAACTTCATCATCGTCCAGAGATGAAGTTGGCTCATCAAGAATCAGAACCTTACATTTCATATCAACTGCACGTGCGATTGCGATCATCTGCTGTCTTGCCAGAGAAACCTCTTCCAACTTCTGGGTAGCTGAAGCATCAATTTCAAGACTCTTAAGCAATTCTGTTGCACGTTTGTTCATTGTACGCCAGTCAATAAATCCTGCTTTTCTTGGTTCGCGTCCAATAAACAGATTTTCTGCCACCGTCAGGTTCGGACAAAGGTTAACTTCCTGATATACAGTACTGATACCATTGTTCTGTGCGTCCTGAGGTGATTTATTAATAATCGGACCGTCTTTTCCATCCAGACGGATCTCGCCATTTTCAAATTCATGTACACCGGTAAGAACCTTGATCAGTGTAGATTTACCTGCACCGTTCTCACCCATCAGAGCGTGAATTTCGCCCTTGCGAAGTGTAAAATCAACATGCTGCAATGCTTTTACACCGGGAAATGTCTTGGAAATATCCCGCATTGTAAGTACAACATTACCCTCCATACTCTTCCACCTGCTTTCCTTTTTTCAATAAAGAGGGCGTAGTATAAATATCCGGCACATTCCGATTATTATCTACCACGCCTCTCTATTCATCCACCCTTATGTGTCTGTCAAATTATATATCCGACTTTCCTAATGCATTTTAGTATGCACGTTTGTCAAGAATATCCTGTGTAAGTGGTGTTACATCAAAATCTTTTTCTTCGTCTAAGCTGTTTGTAGCTTTTACAGATTTAACTGTGTCATCATGAGCAAAGATTTCTTCATCTACATAGTTCAGTTTTTCAACTTCTTCACCAGCTTCAAGAGCTTTGATCAGTTCTTCTGCACGTGGTCCGTGTAATGGGTTACACTCAACATCGCATGCGATCTTGCCGGCTAATGTATCTGTTAAACCAGCATTTGTTGTATCAAAAGACATAACCATGATTTCACCGTTTGCGATATCAGATCCTACTGTTTTACCAGCTGCTTCGATAGCATCGATAGCACCGAATGCTTCGTTATCGTTCTCGCAGTATACAACATTAATATTGTCATACTGTTTCAGCATGGACTCCATAACTTCCTGTCCTTTAGCCTGTGTGAATTCACCGGACTGCTGAGCAAGTAAGTTCCATCCATAGTTGTCAACACCTTCTTCAAGGCCTTTAGAACGTCCAATCTGAGCTGTAGATCCGATTGTACCCTGGATATCAACGATGTTAACGTCTTTTGCATCGATTCCCTTAGCTGTTGTGTATGCGTTCAGCCATTCAGCAGCTTTTCTACCTTCAAGTAAGGAGTCAGTTCCGATCCATGTTGTATATAAGCTGTCATCAGATACGTCAACCATACGGTCTACGATGATTACAGGAATATCAGCATCTTTAGCTTCCTGGAGAACTGTATCCCAACCTGTCTCTGTTACAGGAGCTAAAAGGATGTAATCAACTTCCTGCTGGATGAAGTTACGGATTGCTGTTAACTGGTTTTCCTGTTTCTGCTGTGCATCGTCGAAGATTAATTCATATCCGTTCTCTTCGCTGAATGTGGATTTCATGGATTCTGTATTAGCTGTACGCCAGTCAGATTCAGCACCAACCTGTGAGAAACCAACTGTGATTGTGTCGTCCGCTGCTGCTACCCCAACTGTAGGAACTACACACATACCGCATACCATAGTTGCTGTTAATAAAGCTGACACGATTTTTTTCTTCATTTTGTAAATCCTCCCGATTCATTTAAGATGTCTTTATTATAGTAAAAATCCAGGAAAATTCCATAGAATATTTTCCGCAAAAAGTTTATTCTTCTATCATATTTTGTTCATAATTTATACAAAGTTTATTTTTTTATTGCGGAAGTTGGATTTTTTATTGTGCATTATAAATACAGAAATAAATTATCAACTTTCTTTTATATTCACTTTGCACAATTCAGCATTAGTCGACATAATTCATACATTCCATTATTTGGCAGACCTTCGTAAGTCTCTATCAGCAGGCCATAAAACTGTTCTTGAATTGTTATCCAGGTTAATTTTTTTCGCCATATACACTTCCATAACCGTACCTTCTCCCTCTGTAGAAGAAATCTTCAGTCCATAACCCGGACCATAATAAAGTACAATTCTCTCTGACACCGCAGCAAGTCCGAACCCGGCACGTTCACCGGTGCGGATGGCTTCCTGTACTTCATAAAGACGTTCCGGTGTCATTCCCTGACCATTGTCAGTCACTCTCAGCATCATATCATCTCCCAGATTGAATCCTTCAATAAGAATCTTACCTTTTCCACGCTTATTCTTAATTCCATGATAAAGAGCATTCTCCGCTAACGGCTGCAAAGTAAGCTTCGGCACCATCACTTCATCCAGTTCCGGCGGAATATTAATCTCAAATTCCATAATATCCCTGTATCTTGACTGCTGAATCTCCAGATAACTCAATGTGTGGCGTTTCTCTTCCGACAGCGGAATGATATCCTTCCCCTTCGAAAGCGAAGTGCGGAAAAAAACAGACAGACTCGTGATCATATCCACTGCATCCTGCTGCATACCACCCTCCACCAGCCACACAATAGTGTCCAGTGTATTATACAGAAAATGCGGATTTACCTGTGCCTGGATCAGCTGCAGCTCCGTCATATGCTGTACCTCCTGCTCCTTACGCACATTCTCAAGAAGCCCTTCAATCCTTCCTGCCATCTTTCTGGTACCGGCATCAAGCTCCTGGATTTCAACACTGTCGGCAGATACTGCATTAATAGTTTTGTACTCTCCTTTTCCAACCTTCTTAATATTATGGAGAATTTCAGAAATCGGTTTGGTAATGCTGTATGTCAGACGGAAAGAACGCCGCAGCAGAATAGCCGTAGCAACCAAAATCGCCGCACACATAGTGATGATCGTCAGACGTACATTTCCAGCCAGTTGAGACTCTATCTGCACCAGTTCCGTCGCCTCCTGATAAATATAATTCTGCATTTCTTTCTCAAAGAGCGTGGTCAGGATTTCTGTATTATTTGCCACAAATTCCTGTCGTTCCTGATAATTCTTTATCTCAAGAAGCTGATTCATCCGTTTCTTAAGATTCTCCAGATAGTTAGTCAGATATTTCAGAGAACGCAGGCTTTCCTTCTTTGATGTGGTTTTCTTCAGACTCTCCACAGTACTGATTGCCTTGTCTACCTGCTCTGTCGGCAGCCCGTCCTTACCTTTTCGCCCGATAGTCACATAATAGATATCCATATCCACTTCATCTTTAAAGCTCATATCATTATTGGAATTTCTATAGTTTGCATTATATTCCGAACTCACCGCCAGATTATTAGACAACTGATTATATTCATTTGTATAATGCCAGAAAAAAACAAGAAGCACTATGATCAGAATTGTCATAGGGATCATAGTGCTCAGAAGCATCCACTTCATCTTTGTTTCCAGCTTCTCCTGTTTCTGCTTCATGAATCAGACTTCTCCTCTCGTCTTACGATACTCACTCGGAGTCATTCCCTGAGTTTTCTTAAAAAGATAGCTGAAGTAATGCGCATCCTTATATCCCACTTCCCCTGCAATCTCACTGGAACGTTTGGAAGTACAGCGAAGCAGCTCCTTTGCCTTGTCCATGCGAAGCGAAGTCAGATACTCAATAAATGTCTGTCCCATATTCTGGCTGAAAAGCGCACTGAAATGATTGGCACTCACATTCGCCGCATGCGCCACTCTATTCAGAGAAATCTCTTCATCCATATAATGTCCATCTATAAAATCTATTGCCTGCTTCAACACACTTCTGTTCTGACTGCCTGCATTTTCATCACGGATTGCAATGGCCCGTTTCAGGATTTCCTCTGCATATGCAACAGAAGCTTCCGTGGACTGACTTGTCTCCTCCACAATATCATCTGTTTCTTCTCTGGACAATTCCGTATCATCATATCCAATTTTCTTAAGAAATGACAATACAGAAAAACGCACATTCAAAACAACATAGTTACGGAACACCAGTGATTCCATCGGTTCCCTGCCAATAGCATGGAAATAATCATGGACAAAACTGTCCACCTCATCTTCCAGACCGCTACTTAAAAACTTCTGAAGGATTTCCGGATTCAGGGCATTGATATTCACATTCTTAAGCTGAACAGCTTCTGTTTTTGAAGTGTCTGCTGAATTCTCCTTTACCTGCTCAAGCATATTGTAATAAAGGATATGCCCGTCATACAGATAACGGAATGCATAAGTTCTTGCAGCCGTGTGATAACTCTGCTTAATTCTGCTCAGACGGTCTGCCTCCTCGCCGACTGCCACAAACCAGTCCACATTTGCTCTGGTTTCTTCCATGATCTTCTGAATTGTTTCCACACATTCGCATGTATTCTTCTTTATCGTATCTCGCTGCCCCTTGACCAGAATCGCATAACTGAACACCTGATGTCTGAAAAGCATCGCAACCGGATGACTTAGGAAATAATTCTCAATCTTCTTATGTACTTCTGCCTCCCAGTCTGAATATCCTTCCGACGAATTATAACTGCTGTCTGAAGCATCCGGTGTAAAAATCAGAATATTATAAGCCTCTGCCACAATATCAAGATTCAAACGATCTGCTCTCCGATAAATCTCTTCCAGATCAAAGTCCGCTCTCACCAGAGATTCAAAGAAATCACGGCTCGCATTCCTCTCATACTCCTGCATCTCCAGTTTGAATTTCTCATAATATTCCTTCTGCGTCTTCTCATGTTCATAACGATTATGAATCTCCTCCAGACGCTCAATAAATGCATTCTTAGTAATTGGCTTCAGCAGATAATCCTCCACACCAATATTGATCGCCTGCTTCGCATAGTTAAAGTCATCATAGCCACTAAGAATCACAATCTTAATGTCCGGCAACTCCTTCTTCACCAATTTACATAATGTCAGACCATCCATAAACGGCATCTTAATATCAGTGATCAGAAGATCCGGTTTGCTCTTTAATATCAACGGCAGTGCCATCTCCCCATCAGATGCTTCTCCTGCCAGTTCAAACCCATACTGCTCCCAGGGAATCATCTTCTTAATCATCTCCCTGATCACAACTTCATCCTCTACTAAAAAAGTTTTTAACATCCCTACCACTCTCTCATACTAAAAAATCTACAGCCATCCTCTTAAATACATTATTTACGAGAACTTCTACATATCCATCATACAAGTTAACACCATAACTTTAATACATGTCGCACACTCAGGCAAGTTATTTTTTAAATGCTTCACACACTTCCTTTCACAACCAATCAACAGCGCGAAGCCACATCTCTCTTCGGGTGAATTACTTAGCCCCCGGAACTGAACACG
>OODU01002704.1_pt1 | contig 14785 bp, 15 predicted proteins | sample 1671171 | NCBI WGS metagenome assembly OODU01 (sample SAMN06348129, study PRJEB24527) | human gut metagenome | biome: human gut; feature: ankylosing spondylitis patient; material: feces | host: Homo sapiens | place: China | collected 2015-10
TTTTTTTTTTTTTTAATGATACGGCGACCACCGAGATCTACACTCTTTCCCTACACGACGCTCTTCCGATCTTCAAAAGGTATGCTATGTTATACTTGCAAAAGAAGGAAAACAGAAGGGACAGCAGGTAGGACAAAAAAATCTTTCAATTGCTCGTGTCAATGATTGACACGAAAAAAAGGAATATTGGCTTTCATGCATCAGAACATGGTTTTCATGGGCTGGTGCATTTTTTATGCCCATTTTTAGGGGGTGACGCCGTTGCCCGGAAGAAGTGGCAACAAAAAGTAAAAAAGGAGAGAGAGGAAAAATGAAAACAAAAGTAATACACGCATTCCTATGGATTCTGGTTTGTATGGTGCTTGGTATTACCTGTTATCAGTGCCGTGATTTAAGGGGTTATGTGATTCTGTCAGGTTCTATGGAACCTGTGATTCCCACAGGATCAGTGGCAGTTGTGGATTCATCGAAGAGGGATGTACGTCCAGGAAATATTGCTACGTTTGAGAGGCACGGGGATCTGGTGACTCACCGGATTCTGTCAAAAACAGAAGAGGGATACCAGACAAAAGGGGATGCAAACACAGATCCGGATTCCGGAACCATTCCGGCAGAAAATATACGTGGAACATACCTGTTCTGCATTCCACATCTTGGATACGGATTTATGTGGGCGAAAAATCACATGTTTCTTACCGTAGGTTTTCTGGCGCTGTTCATGCTTCTGGTTTTCTGTTTTCCGGAGAAAAGACCTGAACCAAAGGAACGGGAACAGGTAAAAAAAACAAAAAGAAAAAAAGGAGAATTACGATTATGACAAAGAAAAAAGTAGCAGCATTTTTTACAGCAGCAGCACTATGCGGCGCACTGGCCGTTGGATCATCCATGGCATATCTGACAGATCATGATTCTGTAACCAACAAATTTTCTGTAGGTAAAGTAGACATCGTTGGCCATGAGCCGAACTACACACCGGATAATGATGGAAAAACCAACAATATCGTTCCGACCCAGGTGATCAAAAAAGACCCGCAGATCGAAAATGTTGGAAAAAATGATGCTTATGTATATCTGGATGTTTCTATCCCGATTGCAAAGGTGATTACTGTTAATGCTGCAGGTAACCGTTTGAATGGAGGCGTTGCAAAAGATACAGAGCTGTTCTCCATGAACAATGTTTCTAAGAAATGGACTCTGATGTACAACAAGCGTGTAGGAGATAATATGGTTTACACCTACAGCTATAACGAAATACTTGCACCGGGAAAAACAACAGATCCGATCTTTACAAGCCTGACAGCTGCCAATATTGTAGAGGGACAGCTGGATGGAAAAGATCTGAATGTGCCGGTACATTACTATGCAATCCAGGAACTCAACACCGGAGAAGGAACCACGATTCCACAGAAAGCAGCTTCCGCATGGAAAAAATATGAACTGCAGAACCAGGGCCAGGCAGGACAGATCACGACTCCGCAGTCTGACGAAAGCGGAAATAATGGGGTTACAACCGTTGATGGAAACGGAAATGCAGCATCGGATGAAAACAAAACAAATACCCCAGATGATGTTCAGGTTGAGCCGGAACAGGATGGAAACAACACTTTATCATAAGAATACTTTTCAGAACAGTCCGGAAAGCCATCCGGACTATTCTGAAAAAGAAGGGAAAACAGCATGAAAAAAAAGAAAAAACGAATGCTGTCCATTGCCGGAATGTGCTGCTGCGGTTTTCTTGCAGCAGCCACCGCAATATCGGGATCTTCTGCTTACCAGACGGACCATGATGAAGTAGTAAACATTATCAGAACCGGAAATAACACCATTATTCCGGATGAGGATTTTCCGACACCGACACCGGTTCCATCCAGCGGATCAGTAGTAAAAAAAGTCAGGGCAAAAAATACAGGAGATGTACCTTGCTATGTCCGGGCATATATTACATGCAGTGAACCTGTAAAAGAGTTCACGGGACTTGATACCACAAACTGGGTCAAGGGAAATGATGGCTATTACTATTATAAAAAAGCTGTTCCGGTTGGAGGAACAACAACTTATCTGTTTACGGGGGTTACTGTTGCAGATGAATATGAGCAGGATAACCTGGAAGTAACAGTTTACGAGGAATCCGTTCAGACAACAGATGGTCAGAAGGAATACACTTCTTATCAGGACGCATGGAAACGGTTTGGAGGAGGTGGCCAGTAATGAAAAGGAAAATTGCAATAGCAGCCGGAATTCTGGTCACGGCAGTAAGTACCATCAGTGGATCATATGCTTACTATCAGGACAGCGTTACCGTTACAAACCACATCAGTACCGGTGATGTAAACATTGGAATCCAGGAATACGAAAAAGATGGTGATACGGAAAAAGTTTATGCAGGACCGAAAGAGGGAATTGTTCTTCCTTCCCAGACCATTTCGAAAATTCCGAGAATCACAAATTACGCAGAAACCTGCTATATCCGGGTGAAAACCACTTATTCCGGAGAGGCATCGGATTCCGTGTCAAACGTTGACACGGAAAAGCCAGAGGAAGATTCCAAAACGGATGCAGATCCGAATGAAACGCCGGAAGCAACAGAAGAGACAGCACAGGAAACGACAGAAAATGCCGAAACGGAAGTAACACCAGCACCGGAAGAGCCAGAAAAACCGGAAATAACGCCTGAACCTACAGAAACACCTTCGGTGGATCAGGATAAGGAAACGCCTGCGGAGTATGTTCTGAGTGATGAAGAACTGGATGGAATTTCCGATGAATGGGTAAAACAGGGTGAGTATTATTACTATACGCAGCCGTTGAAAAACGGAGAATCCGCAGACTTTTTCCAGAACGTAACGATTCCTGCAGCGTGGACATCAAAAGCACAGGACAGGGTTCTTGGACTTACTGTGACCGCAGAAGCGGTGCAGGCAGCAAACTTTACACCGGATTTTAATTCGGAATCCCCATGGGGCGATACGGAAATTGAACAGTGCGTACATGAGACGGATAACAGCATCACAGAAGTGACAAAACAGTATACCGCTATGTCCGTCACTTATGAAGGGGCTGCCAGAAAGCTGGTGGCTGCGCCGGAAGATTTCTTTAGAAATTTACAGACGGCAATGCCTGGCGATACGATCAGTGATAGTTTTCAGCTTTCCAATACGACAGCAACCAGTGCCGAATTTTTCTTCCATACGGAAACGCCTAGAAATTTAACGGATGAAGAACTTGACCTTTTAAAACAGTTTAAATTGACGATCACGCAAAACGGAAAAACCCTGTATAACGGTGATTTGCAGGCTGCATCCCTGAATCAGGAAATCAGTCTTGGAACACTGGAAACAGGGAAAAATTCGCGGGTACAGTTTACGCTGCAGTTACCGGCAGAACTGAAAAATGCATATGCAAAACGGGAAAGCATGGTAAACTGGATTTTCCGTGTACAGGGTGCTGAAGAACCGGGCAAAAACGAACCGTCCCCTGCCATTTCGCAGACTACGGCACCAAAAACCGGTCTTGCAGATCCATACGTTTTTGTTCCTCTTGGAATTGCGGCGGTAACGGCTCTTGGAACCGTGAAACTGTCCCGTAAAGAGAAGAAAGAGAGGAGGAAAAAACTGTGAAACGATGGAAAAAGGCACTGTCAGGGCTGCTTATGGCAGCCTTGATGGTAACTGGAATTTCTTTCCCGGAAAATGTTTTTGCTGTCAGCACAGGCATGGATGGGTTACCATCTGTAGTTAATTCTGGTATTGGAAAAATTGTAAACAAAGATTCTGTTATTGATGGGTCTTATAACTTTACACCAGTCATTGGATCAGAAACAAAAATTACATTTGGATGCAGTGATAGAAGTGGATCATGGGATAACTATTTTTGCCAAAATGCAGAAAGATATGCGAAAGCATGCTCTTCGTGGTGGAAACTGGCTGATACATCGAGGTGGTCAAATATACGTTCCTTTGTTCCATATGAGAACTTAAAAGGAAAGATGTATGCAGAGTACACCAATGTGGGTAATGCCAATGGCTTACCAGTTACCATGCGAATCTGGTTTTTGGACTGGCAGAATACTGATATCAGCGGGTATCCGGGATATGAAGATGTAGACAATGTTGTTGTTTCTGTAGACAATACAAAAGGCGGTGCAACTCCTGTCATTGATATTAAAGGCTTAAAATGGATTAAGGTAAGATTTTCATATTACGATGAAAATGGAAATCCACTTAAGGTTAAGGGACATTTCACTTTATCTGATCTGGACTATTCCCAGGGATTTTATATTGATGGAAAAGTCGATGGCATTTATGTCACGAAGGAAGCTGATGATCGTCTAATCTATGATGCAAGAACGGATGCAATCTGGTCAGCAAAAAAGGGTTCAAATGCAGATGATGGTACTTCACCGGATAACCCGGAAGGATGGGTTACTTACACATATGAAGGCGATTCTCAGACTATGGTCTTTTATAATGGAGGAACCATACAAAATGTGGACGGTCCAGGTAAGGGACTTACCACAGTGCAATCATATCCAAAAGACTTTACATTTACTGGTAAGGATGCCATATTTAATGGATGGAAAGGATCAAGCCGGACCGAGGCAACAGATTGGCACGTATGGAATACTTCTGAGTTTGGTTATACATCAGAAATGGTTATGGGACAGACTAGAAATGTAGATCTTGTTATCAAAAAGAAAGATGAAACAACAGGAGAAGCTTTGAAAGGTGCAGAGTTCACTGTTTATAAGATGCAAGGTGGCCAATGGGTTACATATACAAAGGCAACATGGAACGATCAGTATAAAGAATATATGGCACTGAATCTTAAAGAAACGGATACAGAGAATCGTAGTTTCAAAGTAGTGGAAACAAAAAATCCTGCAGGATATACCGGAACTTGGGAACATGAGTTTACAGCAGAAAAAGAAGGTGTTGTTACTTTAACACTGGATGCGACAAATGCCAGAAAAACCGGTCAGATCACAATCACAAAAACCGGTGAGAATAATAAAAAACTTTCCGGTGCGGTATTTGAAATCAAAGCTGCAAAGGATATTAAGACAGCCGGAGGCACAACCCTGGTTGCTGCCAATACGGTAGTTGATACCGTAACTACAGATGGCAATGGATCAGCAGCCAGCAAACAGCTGGAACTTGGTCAGTACATTGTCAAAGAAATAACAGCCCCGGATGGATACGTCCTGGATACTACAGAACATGCAGTTACCCTGGATGATAGCCATACCAGCGTCAATGTAGCTGTACAGAACCAGAAAAATGCGCTTGTTCTGCAGAAAGTAAGCAAAAACGATGGCACAGTCATGGAAGGTGTTACGTTCCATATCTGGAATGATGACAAGAGCTATGATAAAACGCAGAAAACAGATAGCAATGGACGGATCACGATTGATGGTGTGAAGGATGGAACCTGGCATTACCAGGAAACGGCAACCAAAGATGGATACGTACTGGATAATGCAGTGAAAGATTTCACAGTATCCGACGGAAAAGTCAATGGGCAGTCAAACCTGACAATCACGGTAGAAAATGATTATACAAAACTGGATCTTGCAAAAGTAGATTCCGGTACCGGAGAGAACATTTCCGGAGCGAAACTTTCTCTTCTGGATAGCAATGGCCGTCTGGTAGAAAGCTGGACATCCGGAAGCACACCGCACCGGATCGAAAAACTGAAACCGGGTCAGTATACTTTACGTGAGGATCAGGCCCCGGATCATTATAAACTTGCTGATCCAATTACCTTTACGCTGGAAAGCAAAGCAGATACGCAGACTATCACCATGAAGGATATGCGCTATGCAGACCTTACCATAGTAAAGAAAATTAAAGCAAGCGATATTACCTGGGCGCATGGAAACCCAACCTTTATCTTCACCGTAAAAGGAAAAGATATTAATGGAAAAGACCGTACCTTCCAGAATTATGTAGAGTTCACGGAAAATTACGTAAATTCACATACCGATGGACAGGGATATGTAGAACTTTCTGTCACCTGGAACAAAATCCCGGTAGGAGAGGACTACACAGTAACAGAACAGGATGTGCTGCGGTATCATCTGGTGAACGTTACCGGAACAGAGAATGTAAAGATTTCAAAATTACAGGAACCGGCGAAGGGCGTTGCTCCGGATAAAATTTTCTCCGTACATGCAAATTTAAAGGCGAAACCAACCGGTACATCCATCACATTTGAAAACCAGAAAGATGACTGGGGAACTACAACGCATGATACTTCTGTTAAGAACATCATTCCGTTAAAGTAACCAGCAAAACCGGATTTATACCCGTGTCAATGTTTGACACGGGTATTTCATTAAAGAACAGGGAGGTGTGAAAATGCGAAAAGCTGCTGGGTGTGTCCTGCTGGCAATTTTATGTCTGCTGGGTGCGTCTTATCTTCCACGGATTTTGCAGGAAGCACAAACCGACCGGGAACAGCAGAACCTTATCAGTGGCTATATCCAAAATCCGGATACAACAGATGAAGAAAACACAGAATCAACTACAGATGAGCCGGAAGAGGAAACAGATCCGAATATGGAAAGAATAGTTGATTTTCAGAATTTACAGCAGATCAATCCTGAGATTTTGGCATGGATCACAGTTCCCGGAACACCCATTGATTATCCGGTTGCTTTAGGAGAGGACAACAGTTATTACCTGAACCATACCGTAACAGGAGAAAGCAATATTCTTGGTTCCATTTTTGCAACTGCCGGAACAGATTTCGAAGAAAGCCACATTATTTTATATGGGCATAACATGGCATCCGGGAAAATGTTTGGAAGCCTGAAAAAGTACCATGATAAGGACTTCCGGAACACTTATCCTTATGTATATGTTTATACACCGGAAACTACTTATACCTGTGCGATATACAGCGTATACAGCACCCGGTATGACAGTGATGTTTTTACACTGGGATATAAAGGTGACAGCGAGGAATGGAAACAATGGATTGCAGAAACCGTACAGAATGCGGAATATGACTGTAATATTGCCCCGACCGGAAAGGAGAAAGTTTTTACTTTATCCACCTGCGTAGGTGATGGCTCCAATCCTTACAGATTGGTTATACACGCCGTTACGGTTGCCCAGAAAGAGGTCGCGAATGCGGAAAAGGAAGCGTCTTAAAGCAAAAGTAAGAGCCAGAATTTGTATGATTTTGGCTTGCCTGCTGCTCTGCGGAACCGGAGTTTCCTTATGGAATGGAAAACGGGCTGAAAAATCCGTGTCAAACATTGACACGGGACAGAAAAGCAGCAAAACGGTGTCAAACGTTGACACGAGTACGGAAAAGCCACAAGCGGTGTCAAACGTTGACACGAGTACGGAAAAGCCACAAGCGGTGTCAAACGTTGACACCGATATGGAAACCACAAAACAGGTGTCAAACATTGACACAGATACAGAAGGTATGATTTTAAAGGCTGATCCGGTGGATACGGCAGATAGGAATCATATCTGTTTTTTTGCCGTTTTTTTTATCGGCAGTTGGAGTGTATTGATGTTTCTTACTGCAATACGAAAAAAGAGTAAGAAAGATATTGGGCTAAGCGCCCGAAGAAAGGATACGTCATGGATGAAAATACATTAAGTATGGCCGAAAAAATGAATCAGCTGTATCAGGAACGAGAAGAGCAATATAAAAAACGTGAAAAGCTGTTCGATGACCGTTCCAAGCAGCTGCAGTCTCTTGCAAATGCATTGGAAAAGCAGAAAAATAGCCAGGAACAGAAAGCAACAGATCTGGATAACCGGGAAAAAGAACTGGACCAGATCCAGGATGCTCTTGCAGCTAAAGTAGAGGACATGGAAAAACAGGAAACTGCTTTAAAAAACTGGGAACAGGAAACAAAGGAATCCCTGGCGAAAGCAAAGCAGGAACAGGAAAATGAGCTGATTAAGAAACGGCAGGAACTGCAAATGGAAAAGCTGCAGGCACAGAACTTAAGTATTGAGCTGCAGGCAGAGAGGGATAACCTCAAGATGATGCAGGAAAATTTAAAACTGTATCCGGATATGTCACTTCCAACGGATAAGGAAACAGAACTGCAGGCGAAAATTGAAACATTGCAGAGCCGTCTTTCCATGGCAGAAAAAGAACGTGATTCCAAAACGGAACAGATGGAAAAATTACAGAAAGATTTTGATGCAAAGGAAGCTGAACTTGCGAACCTGCAGTTAAAAGCAGAGGATAGCAGCACTGATCCGGAAGTAGAAGAAAAGTTGCGAAAACGGAATGGAGAACTCCAAGGAAAAGTCATTGAACTAAATAAGCAGGTAAAATCTTTGCGGAGAGATCTGGATGATCAGGCAAAAGACAAGGAAGAATTACAGAGACAGCTGGAAGAAAACAGTAATCAGCCGGAAAGCCACGATTTAAGTGCAGAAGAACTGCAGAATTACTTGCTGACACTGCCAGAGTTCGAAAATGTGACAACCCGCCATAATACGGATGGAATTATTGTAGATGCGGTATGTGGCGAAAAGAATTATCATTTCCGCTTTGATTCCCTTCCATGCTATGAAATCAGTGTTCCACGCCGCGAAACCAAGAACTTAAAAGAAGTCATCTACCAGATGAACGCAGAAATGCCGGAATATAAGGCATCTTATGATGAATACGAAAAAGCGGCAGTTCTGACCGGATGGTATGACAGAAGAATCTCGGCAGAGGAGCTGGTAGAACTTGCGGTAGATGCATCACGGAATTTCAAGTAAAGGAGATCGGCCATGGAAAGTATAAAGTCATTTTTGGGAAATCCATATTACTTGATGACCGCGGTGCTTGCGATCGCAGCGTTTGGTTTTGCAGCAACAGCTGTAATCAGTTTAATACAAGAGCGAAAACAGAAAAAGGAAGAAACTCAAGAAGAGCCGTTGGAAAAAAAGCTTGGGGTTGATACCAAAAAGCTGAAAAATGTTTTAAATGTTCCAGATTTAAAACGAAAAAAGAATATACCTGTCATAGAAGAGGAAAAAACGGAAAATGCGCCGGAAGAACTTCCGAATGATAAAGAAGAAGTTCCCGTGTCAAACATTGACACGGAACCGGAAGTGTTAAACCCGGCTGATGTGGCAGAATTTAAAAGCCGGATGATAGAACATTTCCGGCGAAAAGACACACTGCAGCAATCCCTTTTAGAATTGCAGGAACTTTATGAAAATGGTCCGATTCTGGAAAGGATTGAAAAGGCACTTATGTACAGCCAGCGCAGTCGTTACCGGGATTTTGAGACAACCCTTGACATTTTATTTGAGGGCATGGATGCAGAAACCCTGCGGGATGATTTACTGCGGATGGAAGTTCTGCGATACCGGAGGCTGCCTTACCGTCAAGAAAATACAACTGGTAATCTGGTATAAGGAGGGCAAACATGAATCAGATTAAAATCCAGGGTGTTTGCACCTGCGTCCCACAATTTTCCTATGAAAAAGACAGGAGAGGGAGATCAGTTCCAACATGCCGGTACATCCTGGCCGTGCAGCGACCGAAAAGTTCTTACTCCGATTACATGTACTGTGTTGCCTTTGGAGAACGGGCAATGATAGCATTTCAGAAAATAAAAAAAGGAACGACAGTGTTTGTCCAGGGACATCTTCATACAGAGGAAGGCCGGGATGCCAACAATCAAAAAGTATATTTCGTTACTGTGACGGTAGATTATCAGCAGATAATTGAAAAACAAGAATTTAATGGACTGGAATTGTGTACTGGATTGCCCCAGTTTCCGGTTCTGAAACAGGAAGAAAAAGGAGGAAAATAGAGAATGCCGATTCAGTATATTATCCCGATTATAGCGGTGGTAGGATGTGTTATTGCATTTTTAATTGGAAGATTTCACAAACATGATGATGATGACGATTAAAAAATGTCGTGTGAAGGATTGACACGAAAGAACAAACGAAAATAAGACCTGCACCAAAATTTGGTGCGGGCTATTTTTAGATCAAAAAGAGGTAAAAGATATGAAAAAGCCAATCGAAGTAAAAAAGAAACTGAAAAAAGTCACGGAATATACGGCTTGCTTTGCGTTTTTGATGTTCCTGCAGGGAGTAGGTGCGCCAATGGTTTTTGCAGATGCAACGGCCGCAATAAATGCGAAATTTGAAATTTTATGGAATCTGATCAGCGCTGTGGTACAATCTGTGGGTGGTGTTATTTTATTATGGCACGCATTTGAATTTGGAGCTTCCATGCAGGCACAGGAAGGCGGAGGTGCTATTACAAGATCTTTAAAAGGGGTTGGCGGTGCGTTAGTTATGCTGGTTGCTCCGGTAATTACAACTGCTCTGAAGGGATAATGAAAAGGGAGGGAATATCCTCCTTTTTCTTATGGAGAAAATATGATAAATGAGATATTAGATTTTTTCAAAACGGTTTTTGCGGGAAGTGGTTTCTTTTCCCTTGGGTGCAATGTTTGGAATTCATTAATTGCATATGCGTTTGATATGCTGCAAACGAATCCAAAAAGTTTGGCAGATGGTGAACTTTGGGATGAAGCATACCGGATTTTCCTGGCACTACAGATTCTAGGTGCGACACTTGTAAGTGTTTTCTTTATGATTAATTTTTTCAAAGAAACAACGGATATTAAACACGGAATGACCATGGAAGCAAGCATCCAGTTTTTTATCAAGCTGGCACTTGTGGATGCTGTTTTTTTAAATCTCACGAATATACTCGTTTTTTTGATTGAAATTGAACAAGCATTTTTTGGGATTATTGTTCCGGAAGATGCCGCTTCACTGGTTATAAGAGTAGGGGATGACTGGGAAATGAGTGGATCCGGACTTATTTTTGGAAATCTGTTTGGCCTTGTGTTTTTGTTTATCTGCCTGGGTGGCGCAGTTATTACATTATGGACGGTTTATAGGGTTTTCCTTAAATTGTTTTTTTATATGGCTGTTGCACCACTTGCACTTTCCACTTATGCAGGCCCACATGAAATTGGACATACCGGATCAAGCTGGGTCCGTACATTTCTTTGTGCATTGTTTGAAATGACAGGAATCATGCTAATGATGCGACTTGGAACAATTTTAATAAATGCTGGTGGGCTGTTCCCTACTGCATCAGAAGATATATTGGGCGGAATGTTGGGATCACAAGGATGGGAAGGACTTCAAGCTATTCTTGGTATCCTTATTATAACGGGATCAGTATCTGGTACGGATGCGATGGTTCGAAGAGCATTTGGATTTTAATAGTAGGAAGGACATAGCTTATGGTAAACATGAATGAAGATTTTGGTGCATATAAGGATAGCATCTGGAAAGGACTTACAGCAAGAGAGTTAGGTGTGATGGCCGTTTCTGCTGTCTCCTGTGGTATTATCATTATCTTGTTGTATTTTATACTTGGATGGAACTTATATATATCATTTTTGATTGGAACTGCTGTTGCTGCAGCTATCATTTTCAGTCAGGTATGGAAGTCACGTAGCGGGCTTTCTGCAATAGAGTTTTACCGGGCAAGAAAATACAGAAAGTCCACAGCCAAACTTGTTTGGAAAAGTGACGAATATAACCAGGCAAGAAAAAATTATTTGAAAAAAGAAAAATAATGATCGGGAAAAATCCCGACTTTTTTATATACTTGGAAAGGATGGAACAGAATGGGATTTTTTTCGAATGAGGAATTTATCCGATATAAAAAATGTACACAGCCAGTTTACCAGACACCGGCCAGTATTCAACAAATGCTGGATATTGCAGGTGTACACGAAAATGGAATATTTGAAATAGAACCGAATAACGGGGCAGGGAAAAAGCGGAGAAAATTTGATCGTGTGTATTCTTTTTCAGACTTAAACTATGTGGATCAGGACAAGCAGCAAAAAGACGGCATCCTGTTTCAACTACGGAAATTTCTAAATTCCATGGACACAGATTTCAAGATCACAATACAGTGTGAACCACGGGACGTAACAAATTTCCAGAAATCTCTGTTGCAGGATGAAAATAAAAGTGAGTATCCAGAGCTGGCCCGCTACAATAACGAAATGATTAAAAAATCTCTTGAAAAGGGACAGGAAAACGTTCGAAAACAGCGTTATTTGACTGTGAGTGCAAATTGCCGGTCAATAGAAGAAGCGGAAGGATGGTTTGATACATTCGAGCATACAGCACTTCCAATCTTTTATGCAATGGGTTCGGAATTGGTTCCTTTAAACGCTGTGCAGCGGTTTCAGAAAATCAGAAATTACTTTTTCACAGATGATGGAGAGGAAAGTTTTATTCTCCCGTTTCAGGATATGGTACAGGCCGGAAGAGATTTTCGCAATTCAATCCTTCCACATTCTGTGCGGAATCACAAAAGCTACATGGAATTTGATGAAGAGTGTATGCGGATTCTTTTTGCTGCGGTTCTGCCAACCAGATTGAATGAAGAAAAGTTGATTTTTGAACTGACAGATTTTCCGTTTTATACCTGCCTTACCATAGATACGGCATATATCCCACGGGAAGTGTTACGTGGAAAAATCAGCAACACGAATTTCTACAATGAAAATGCGATCGGGCAGGAAGTACAGGCCAATGCAAGTATGGGTAACTTCTATAGTGAGCCGTCCTATGCAAAGAAAAAGAAGCAGGCCAATCTGAAAAAATATATGGATCAGATCGAGGAAGATGATGAAAATGGCTTCTATGTAGGAATCCTGTTGGCAGTGCGTGGAGCAAATAAAGAGGAACTGGATGCAAACACGGCAGAAGTCAGACGCCGCTGCCGGAAACATTCTATACAGATTGTTCCTTACTACGATCAGCAAATTCAGGCACTGAATACGTTGCTTCCGATCGGAGCGAGGCGTGTAAATAATATGCGTTCCGTCCTGACAAGTTCTTATCTGGCATTCCAGCCATTCTATTCCTGGGATCTGATCCAGCCTGGCGGAACATGGTATGGTATAAATAAAAAAACCAGAAATCCGATCATTGGAAACCGAAAGACATTGAAAAACAGTAATGGTGTTATTTTTGGCCACACTGGTTCTGGAAAGTCCATGCTGCTGAAAATTACGGAAATCGGACAAACATTGATTAACAGTACAGATGATATTTTCCTGATTGATCCGCAGAATGAGATGAAGGGAATCACCCAGAGATTCCGCGGTCAGTATTTTGATCTTTCTGATCCGGATCTGCGCCTGAACCCTCTTGAGATTCCGGAATCTTTGCTGCAAAAGAATGCAAAGGGCCGTGAAGAATATATCCTTTCCCAGCTGCAGTATATGGAAGCATTTCTGTACAGTATCATGACCGGTATACGTCCAAACGGTATCCATAAATCGTTGATTTACCGGTGCGTTGAGGAATTATATCAGAATACGTTTTCAAAAAAGAAACCGATATCCCCGGTGCTTTCTGATTTGGAAGCAATTTTCCAGAAACAGCGGGAACCGGAAGCGCGTGATTTGTATGGATCACTGGAGGCTTATACAAAGCATAGCTTTTTGACATTGGAAGGACAAAGTACACTGTCTACCAGCAGCCGGTTTGTTGCATTTGGAATGAAAAATATCCCTGAATTGATGTGGGAACCGCTGATGATAACAATCATGCATGTTTTAACGCAGCGTTTTTCCTACAACGTTGAACAGCAAAGGGCAACGCATTTTATCGTTGACGAGGCTCAATATGTCTGCCGCCATGAGACAAGTTGTAATGAGCTGGAAAAGGCGTATCTGACGTACCGTAAACTTGGTGGTATCTGTACGATCTGTCTGCAGAACGTTTCAGCAGCAACGGCCAACCGGAAAATTATGGAGATTGTATCAAACTCCGATTTCAAGGTGCTGCTTGACCAAGCCGGTGATGATCGGAACGAATTGCTGCAGATTATGGAGTTATCACAGAAAGAGTTTGAAGCGCTTTCTGATCCGACACCGGGCCAGAGTTTGATTGTCTGGGGCGGGCATATTTTGCAGTGTGATTCGACGATTAGCCGGGACAATCCGCTGTATCATTTCTACAGTACAAACTTCCATGAAGCCGCTGCCGAAAATCGGAACGTATTTTACAGCCAGGAAGCGGATCAAGATGAACATGAAGATGATCTGGAATCCGTGTCAAAGATTGACACGGATGAAAACAGAGACTCGGTGTCAACATTTGACACTGATCCAGACAAAGAGTCTGTTGAGCTTTTAAATGGCGAAGTAGAAGAGCCAATCAGTGAAGAAGAGCTGTTCATGTACCATAAAGTAGAAGAAGCTGACGAATGTGATGAATGGCTGGATTGCTATGGTGCCGGAATTTTATGCGGTGTTTCCAATAAACAGGCAGAAGAGATACTGGAATCTCTTGTGAAAAAAGGATATATCGAAAAGATCCAAGGTTGTTACCGTATGCCGGAAAACTAAAGGAAGGATAACGCATGACACCAAAAGACAAGCACACGGAAGTTGCATGGCAGGCAAAACAGCGGGAAGTTAAAACAGGATCTGTGGAAAAGACGGTACACAGTGCTACTTCTGCAATCTATACTGCGTCAGAGATACGATCTGTTATGAGCCACTCTGAAACGCAGGAAATAACAGGAAACCATATTACGCGGGAACAACAGCTGCAAAATATGCGTCTGGCGACGCAGAAATATTTGCAGCCGGAAAATCAAGTAAATACACAAAGTATCTTGCCGGAAAACACTGGACATACGGAACAGCCTGTATATAATGGCTCCAGTGAAAAATATGAGGCGAAAGCTGCACAAGATCGGAAGAGCACACGTCTGAACTCCAGTCACACTTGAATCTCGT
>OODU01002709.1_pt1 | contig 14777 bp, 10 predicted proteins | sample 1671171 | NCBI WGS metagenome assembly OODU01 (sample SAMN06348129, study PRJEB24527) | human gut metagenome | biome: human gut; feature: ankylosing spondylitis patient; material: feces | host: Homo sapiens | place: China | collected 2015-10
GCGCCATGCCGATCCGCACCAAGTCGGTCCGTACCATGCCGATCCGTACCATGCCGATCCGCGCCATGCCGGTCCGCGCCATGCCGATCCGCACCAAGTCGGTCCGTACCATGCCGATCCGTACCATGCCGATCCGCGCCATGCCGGTCCGCGCCATGCCGATCCGCACCAAGTCGGTCCGTACCATGCCGATCCGTACCATGCCGATCCGCGCCATGCCGGTCCGCACCGAGCTGATCCGCATCAAGCTGATCCGCCATTTGGTCTGCAGTGTGCCTTGTGGTATGCCCCACGATTCGGTCTGCAGTGCGCCCGTCCATGTGTCCGGCAGCCCTGGATTCCCGACGCTTCTTAAGACTGCCAATACAGAACACCAACACGCCCAGATACAGAACATTCTGCCATGCATTGCACCATTCGATATATCCCCCACTGAGAGAACCTTCATAGACTTCCTTAAAAAATGCACTCCGCCCTCCATAGGTAGCCAGGGTAGCCTGTCTGCTGGCATAGGTGCCGTCTGCCCACTGGGATAAATGTTTGTGAAGATAGAAGTCCGCTGTGTAGCCGGGATGTTCCAGGAAATAGGCCAGGCGCTCGTCGATCGCCAGACGGCTGATCTCGTTGGCGAGAGCAGTATCCATGCCGGCGGTATCGTAAGTATCGATATTGAAGCCGTTATACCAGCCGCAGCCGCGGGAAGCTTCCTGCATTCCCATGGCGAGATAGGACATGGCGGTGACACCGGAGCTTAACGTGTTCCCCGCCTTTTTCTCGTAGATTTTCTGCGTAAGCGGCAGGACGCTTACGGAAGTCACAGCGAGACAGACCGCCATGATGAGCAGTCCCAGACGCATTTTACCGTTCCGCCCCGGACGCAATGCCTCGAACAACAGCACCAGCAACACTGCGATCACAGGGATCAGGGAATTCTTGCGCAGCATCACAGACAGTGTGAGGAACAGGATACTGCCGAAGCCGGTGAAAAGTATCCGGGAAGAGCTCCCCAGCAACCGCAACAGCAGATAGCATCCCACCGACAATGCAGCGAAGGAAGGAATCTCGCCGTAGACGAAGGAACTGTACATGATCATGGGCAGGTTACAGCATACCAAGACGAGATAACAACAGGAGATCTTCTTGTACTTCTCCGGCCACAGATATTGCAGCGACAGATATTGGAACCAGACCGCCCCACATAACAGACAGACATAGACCAGCTTGATAAAGTGCCAGGCCGGTACGGACAGGCCGGTGAGATTCCAGATCCGGAGCAACAGCTCCAAAAAAGCCATCAGCCCGATCTGCTGTGGATAATAAGACAGATAAGAAACGGTGGGGTGGATAATATCAGTATTTCCCAGGATCCACTCCGCAGCCGCATTGTATACAGACAGAGCATCCGCTGCGGGAACCGTGCGTCCGAAGAGGATCAGCAGGATACCAAGCCCAAATACAAAGGTCAAAGTAAAAACGAGCAGTCCGCGACGGAATTTCTCTCCTATTTTTTCATACAGATACAGACATCCGCAAAACAGTAATCCGAAGCCTGCCAGCTCCAACAGATTCCACAGGGGATTGTCCGGACGCAGCAAAACCTGCTGGGTCTCCATATTGTCGGCATAGCAGGTCGTGAGAAAGCTGCCGGCGAACAGCAGCATGGAAAGCAACAGTGTCAGAAGCATGACAATGTTAAGCCCCAGACGGTAAATGATATTGCAACAAGATCTGTTCTGAGATCCACTCATGGAAACAATTCCTCCGTAACCACAACAATTAAATTTAATTATGCAAGCATATTGGCTCACTTGCGCTCATTATATCATAGCTTTTGCCCGCCCCCAAGAAAAATACGCGTGAAAAAGCAAAAATAGTGGCTGTAATGGAACAAGCGTGGTACAATAAACTTTGTATAAGCACTTTTAACACGCAGAGATAAGAGGAATGGAAAATGGATAAAATTGCAGTACTGATCCCCTGCTACAATGAAGAGAAGACGATCGCCAAGGTGGTATCCGATGTGAAAAAGTTCCTGCCGGAGGCGGTGACTTATGTATATGACAATAATTCCACCGATCGTACCGTGGAACTGGCAACGGAAGCGGGAGCGGTCATACGTCATGAATATGCCCAGGGAAAGGGAAACGTGATCCGCAGAATGTTTCGTGAGATCGATGCGGAATGCTATCTTATGATCGACGGAGATGACACGTATCCTTTGGATTGTGCCCGGGAGATGGTGGCAAAGGTTCTGGAGCATCAGGCGGACATGGTGGTGGGAGACCGCCTGTCGTCTACTTATTTTACGGAAAATAAGCGGCCGTTTCATAATTTCGGCAACAGCCTGATGCGTGCGGGGATCAACAGCCTGTTTCGTTCTGATATCAAGGACATCATGACCGGTTATCGTGCGTTCAGTTATGAATTCGTGAAGACATTCCCGGTATTCTCCAAAGGATTTGAGATCGAGACGGAGATGACGATCCATGCGGTGAACTATAACATGCAGGTAGAGAATGTGGTGGTGGAATATCGTGACCGTCCCCAGGGCAGCGAGTCCAAGCTGAATACTTACAGTGACGGTTTCCGCGTGATCCGCAAGATGCTGCAGCTGTATAAAAACTATAAACCCATGCATTTCTTCGGCATGCTGGCATTTTTGCTGGCAGCGGTGTCGGTGATATTGTTTGTTCCGGTATTTTTGGAGTATCTGAATACGGGACTGGTGCCGAGATTCCCGACGCTGATCGCCTGCGGATTCATTCTGCTGGCGGGGATCCAGTCGTTTTTCTCCGGTATGATGCTGGAAGTTATGGCGGCCAAGGACCGGAAGGATTTCGAGTATCGTCTGAACCGTGTGCATGGGGAACATCAGGAACGTAAGGGATTATAATATGCAGGAGAAGAGAATACTTCCCAGACGCAGAGGCGGTGTGCTGCTTTGCGTTCTGGGATGTCTGTTTGTATTTTTCGTAAAAACAGAAAAAGATCTGGCGGCTGCGGGCAATATCCTGTGGACGGCCGGATATGTGGGAAGCACTCTGCTGTGGACCGTGCTTTTGGGATGCCTACTGGGTGTAATCGGAACGTTTGTGGTCTATCGTGTGGCAGAGCGGCCGGCACCAGAGGGTGACTGCAACGGTGGAAGGAACGGTGCCGGTAAAGACAATGCTGTGTTCGGCAGATCTGCCGCGTGGATACAGAGACGCTCCGGGGCACAGGTGTTTTTCGGAAGCCTGTTATTGCTTTGCCTTGCATGGCTTCCGGTATATCTGGCATATTACCCGGGAATCTGTGCCTATGATGCACCGGTACAGACCGGACAGATTGTGGAGCATTATTATTTTGATCATCATCCGATCGTGCACACACTGCTTTTACAGGGAATGCTGTGGCTGGGAACGCAGCTGTGCGGAAGTATGAATGCCGGAATGGCACTGTACACTGCGCTGCAGATGCTGCTGCTGGCGGGCAGCATGTCCTACGGTGTGCTGGTATTGCACAGACGCCAGGTGGCGGCAGGCTGGCAGCTCGTGATGCTACTGCTTGGAATGTTTTTCCCGTTCCACTGGTATATGAGTGTCAGCATGACAAAAGATACGGTATTCAGTGCTTTTTTATTGCTGCAGCTGATCAGTCTGACGGATCTGTTGCTGGAGGACCGCAGGGAATGGCGTCCCGGAGTCCGGGATCTGCTGTTTTTTATCGGAACAATAGGAATGATACTGTTTCGCAATAACGGAAAATATGCTATGATTGTACTATTAGCATTTCTTTTCCTGGCAGTATGCTTTGGAAAAAGGGCGAGGAAGCTCTGGGGGAGACTGTTTACGGTAAGTGTGGCAGCTTTCTGTATAGGGCTTTTTGTGCTGTCCGCAGTGTTCTCCGCAACGCACGCGGAACAGGGAGACAGGAGAGAGATGCTGAGTATGCCGATCCAGCAGATGGCCCGCTGCATGATCTACCACGGAGGAGTGGGAGTACTTCCTGAGGATGACGGTACCATGTCGGAACAGGATCGGGCACTGGTGAATGATTTTATATTGGATGAGGCTTATAGGGATTATGATCCCGGCATCGCGGATCCGGTAAAGCGACATACCAACACGTATGTGGTGCGTTATCGCTCGGGAGATTTCCTGCGGACCTATTTTCATCTGCTGAAATTTTATCCCGGAGATATGATCAATGCCGCACTGGCAGTGGATGCAGGATTTTTATCTCCCTTTGATGTCACCCATGCGGCGGTGAATGAAGTGCAGGGGAGAGAGGGCCTCGGATATATACAGACACGATGGGAAGAAGATACCCTGAACAACAGAGGGATCTACAAAGACAGCAAATGGCCGGGACTGTATAACTGCCTGGAGGCATGGGCGGACGGGAACGGTTATCTGAAGCTTCCGGTACTGAAATATCTGTTCGTGCCGGGCAGTTATCTGTGGCTGTATCTGGCGCTGGCGGCGATTCTTGTGATCGTGGACAGAAAGCGCTACTGTCTGCCACTGGCGGTGATCGCGGGATATTATGGGACGATGCTGTTAGGCCCCACGGTGCAGATGCGATATGTCTATCCGGTGATGCTGGCACTGCCGTATCTGGCGGTACTGATGTGCGGAACCGGCCGGAAGACGGAAAATGAAAAAACAGAGACAGATCAGAGATAAAGACAAAACAGAGACAAAACAGAGACAAAACAAAGACAAAACAGAGACAAAACAAAGACAAAACAGAGACAGAGTTAGGATAGAGGAATGGACAAGCTGATCATAGGAGCAGGGCTGTATGGATTGTATGCGGCGCTGTATTGTGCAAAAAAAGGGCAGCAGGTAGAGGTGCTGGAGATGGAAGAGGCTCCTTTTACCAGAGCCACATATATCAATCAGGCCCGGGTACACATGGGATATCACTACCCGAGGTCTCTGTCTACGGCCATGAAATCCGCCGGATATTTCAAACGTTTTATAGAGGACTATTCCTTCTGTCTTCATACCGCGTTTCAACAGATTTATGCTACTTCCGCTCATTTTTCCTGGACGGATGCGGCGGAATTTTTGAAGTTCTGCCGGGATGGTGGGATTCCCTGTAAGACTCTTCCGGTGGAGGAATATTTCCAGCCGGGATTGTGCGATGGTGCTTTTCTCACCGAGGAATATACCTATGATGCCCATATTCTGCGGGATTATCTGCTGGAGGAAATTGCGAAATATCCGGGAGTGAAGCTGCACTTCGGGCGGCAGATCACAGAGATCGTAAAACAATCGGACTGCTATGAGATCACCGCATTGCATGAGGGCCATAGAGAGGTATACCGGGCACCGTTTGTGCTGAATGCCACTTACGCTTCCGTGAATCAGGTGCTGGAAAAGGTAAAGGGAGTCACGGCAGAACCCTTCGGACTGAAGTATGAATTATGTGAGATCATCCTGTGCAAAACAGGTGACAAGCTCAGGGACATCGGATTTACAGTAATGGATGGACCGTTTTTCTCCATTATGCCTTTCGGCAGGACGGGATATCATTCCCTGACTTCGGTGACTTTTACACCGCATAAGACAAGCTACGATGCTACACCGCAGTTCTCCTGCGTGGGGGCGGACGGCAATCTCTGCAGAGGCGGCTGGCTGGGGAATTGCAACGATTGTCCCGGCAGACCGGAGAGTGCATGGGAGTATATGTCTACGCTGGCGAGAAAGTATCTGCGGGAAGAATATAGCTTCAGTTATGAGAAGTCACTGTTCTCCATGAAGCCGATCCTGAAGGCTTCGGAGATCGATGATTCGAGACCTACCGTGATCCGGGCATTATCCGAGAGCCCCACCTTCATCAGCGTCTTATCCGGCAAGATCAACACGGTATATGACCTGGATCCTTTTTTAGATTAGGATAACCATTCCGAGAGATTATAAATAATAGATATAGGGGAAACGTTATGGAGAGAACCGCAATCCTGAATAAAGAGAAAAATTTTGTATCCTGCGTGCTGTATCTGCACAACGATGGTGCGCACATCCGTGATTTCCTGAATACGGTCTGTGGCACCATGGAAGAACATTTCGAAAAATATGAGATCGTCTGTGTGAATGACTGCTGCATGGACAATACCATCGAGGAGATCCATCGATTTCTGGAAGAAAGCAGAGGAAATCATGTGGTGAGCATGATCAATTTAAGCTTTTATCAGGGAGTCGAGATGGCCATGAATGCCGGAAGAGACCTGGCAGTGGGAGATTTCCTGTTCGAATTCGACAGATGCCTGCCGGATTTTGAGCCGTCACTGATCATGGATGTTTATGACAGAGCGCTGGAAGGCTATGATGTGGTGGCAGCCGCTCCGGGGAGAGATGTGGCACTGACCTCGCGGCTGTTCTATGCAGTATATAATCTGGGAAGCCGTAATACCCATAAGCTGCGTCAGGAGAGATTCCGTATCATATCCCGCCGCGCAGTGAATCGTGTGAATCAGATGAATGCGTACATTCCTTACCGCAAGGCGATGTATATGAATTGCGGACTAAGGGCGGATACGCTGGTCTATGAGAATAAAAAGAAGGCAGGCAGTGCCAGGAACCGGGAGGAGCGCAGTACCCGCAGCAGTCTTGCACTGGATACGCTGATCATTTTCACCAATGTCCTGGAGAAGTTCTCTATGCTGGTGAGTGCGATCCTGTTCTCTGTGATGATGATCATGTTTGCCTGGATCGTGTATTCGATCTTCAGCACGGTACGTCCCGTGGAAGGTTGGATGAGTCTCATGACGCTGATATCGTTTGGATTTTTCATGATGTCCGTCATGCTGACGCTGATCTTCAAATATCTGTCCGTAATCTTGAATATGAGCTTTAAGAGACAGCACTACGTAATCGAAGGAGTGGAAAAACTGACAAAATGATGTTTACGATTATTTTTCCGGTATTAAATGAACGTCTGCGCTTAGAGAGCGGTGTGACCCGCACGGTGGAATATCTGCAAAGCATTGCTTTTGAAGACTATGAGATCATTATCGTGGATAACGGTTCCGAGGATGAAACACCGCAGATCGCAGAAAAGCTGTGTAAAAAATATGATAAAGTAAAATATGAGAGGATCAATGTCCGCGGTGTGGGCGCCGCATTCCGCAGAGGTGTGGAAGTAAGCCACGGCGATGTGGTAGGCTATATGGACATCGACCTTTCCACCAATATCAGGCATCTGGGAGAGGCTATTCACCTCTTCGAGACGCAACCCGAGATCCAGTATATCAACGGCAGCCGTTTTGCCAGAGAATCCGATACCAGGGGCAGAAAATGGTACCGCAGGATCACATCCCAGGGACTTTTGATTCTGTTAAAGCTGTTCTTACGGATGAAATCCACGGATGCCATCTGCGGATTCACGTTTGTCCGCAGAGAGACGGCACTTTCACTGATCGAGGGCTGCAGCCGGGATAACGGATGGTTCTATATGATCGAATTCCTGCTCCGGGCGGAGAAAAGAGGCGTGACCATACTGGATTATCCGGTGGAGTGGCAGGAAGACTATAATACTACCGTTAAGGTATTCAAGACGATCTGTAATTATCTGGTACAGATCGCAAGGTTATTCAACGAGTTTTATATTAAGAAGCATATATAAGATGCCGGATAATCCCGGTGAAAGATTGAAAATAAGAGAAGAAATGTACATCGTGCGAGTTTAGAAACGATGTAAATGAAATGACAACAGGTAAGAGAGAAGGACAAAAAATGGCACATATTAAGAGAATCGATCTGACGAGGGATGTAAAAGCCCATGAAGATGCCTACAGAGAGGCTATTGAGAAGGTATGCAGGGAGACAGCTTTTTCCGGAGGCAAATATGCAGATGCATTTGACAAGGAATTTGCTGCTTACGTGGGCAGTAAATATGCCAGCGGTGTGAACAACGGTACTTCCGCATTGCATCTGGCGATGCTGGCGCTGGGCGTAGGCCCCGGGGATGAGGTCATCGTACCGGCCGATACCTACATTGCCACGGCATGGGGCGTCAGCTATACGGGAGCCACGCCGGTGTTCGCAGATTGCACGCCGGATACCTGGGAGATCGATCCTTCCGTGCTGGAGGCGAAGATCACAGAGAGGACGAAGGGGATCATCGGTGTCCATCTCTACGGTCAGCCTTTCGATTATGCAGGCGTGCGCGAGATCGCAGACCGTCACGGTCTGTTCGTGGTGGAGGATTGCGCACAGGCCCACGGGGCACAGTTTGAGGGGAAAAATGTGGGAACCCTGGGAGATCTGGCATGCTTCAGCTTCTATCCGGGCAAAAACCTCTATGCTTTCGGAGAAGGCGGAAGTGTCACCTGTGAGAAGGAAGAGTACTATAAGCATATCGACCGCCTGAAAAATCAGGGCTGCGATGTGCGTTATTATCATGATGAGATTGGATATAATTATCGACTGGAGGGACTGCAGGGTGCGGTATTGAGCGTAAGCCTGAAATATCTGCCGGAGTGGACGAAGAGACGTCAGGAGATCGGACACCGCTATATCCGGGAGATCACGAATCCTCTGATCACCATGCAGCATCATCCGGAGAACACCACACCGGTGTTCCATCTGTTCGTCATCACGGTACCGGATCACGATGATTTTGTGAAGTATATGGCAGACAATGATGTGGAATGCAACATGCATTATCCGGTGCCCTGCCATTTACAGAAGGCATATGCAAACCTTGGTTATAAGCCGGGAGACTGCCCGAATGCGGAATACCTGGCAGCACATTGTGTGACACTGCCGCTGTTCCCCGAGATGCGGGAGGATGAGATCCGGAGAGTCATCGAGCTGTGTAATGCTTACAGACAGTAAGGAGATCACAATGCAGACAGTAACAGCAGAAAATAAAACATCGGAAAATAAAACATCGGAAGCAATTTCTGAGAACTACCGGGATACGCAGGCCGGGATCTGTCTGCGCCTCATGACCTATGAGGATACGGACCGTATCGTGGCATGGCGTAACAGCGATGCCGTGCGTAAAAATTTTATCTATCAGGAGCTTTTTACCAGACAGTCCCATGAGCACTGGATCCGGACACATGTGGAGACCGGAGATGTGGTGCAGATGATCATCTGTGATCTGGAAGGAGATAAGCCGTTGGGATCTGTGTATATCCGGGATATTGACAGACATCACAATAAGGCGGAGTACGGAATCTTCATCGGGGAAGAGAGCGCCAGAGGCCGCGGAATCGGCACGGCGGCGGCGAAGCTGATGCTACGGTACTGTTTTGAGAAGGAAAAGCTGCACAGAGTCTACCTGCGGGCATTGTCGGAGAACCTGCAGGCAATCCGAAGCTATGAAAAAGCGGGCTTCGTCAGAGAAGGACTGTTAAGAGATGATGTGTGTATTGACGGTGTGTACCGGGATATTGTCTGGATGGCAGCCGTGAATCCGGCAGACTAAGAAGGAGCGAGCAACAAAAAATGGACAGAATCAACAAAGTAAGCTTTGTAATCCCCTGCTACCGTTCGGAGCATACACTGCCCCATGTGGTTACGGAGATCCGGGAGAAAATGGAGGAGCTGTCACAGTATACCTATGATATTTTTCTGGTAAATGATGCTTCCCCGGACAATACCATGGAAACGATCCGGGAGCTGTGTGAAAAATACGATAATATCAAGGGCATCGGATTCGCCAGGAATTTCGGACAGCATGCGGCGCTGATGGCGGGACTTAGACATTCCGACGGAGATTATGTGGTGTGCCTGGATGATGACGGACAGACCCCCGCCGATGAAGTGGATAAGCTGCTAAATAAGCTGGAGGAAGGCTTTGATGCTGTCTATGCCAGTTATGAACACAAGCAGCACTCCACATTCCGGAATCTGGGAAGCAAGGTCAATGAGCTGATGACGCGGATGATGTTAAACAAGCCCGCGAATCTGTATATTTCCAGCTATTTTGCGGTGAAGCGGTTCGTGGTGGAGGATATGATCCGCTATGAGAATTCGTATCCTTATGTCATCGGACTGGTGCTCCGTGCCACGAAAAACATTACCAACGTGCCGGTGTGTCACAGAGAGCGGGAAGAGGGCAATTCCGGTTATACGCTCAAGAAGCTGCTGGGATTATGGTTCAACGGATTTACGGCATTTTCCGTGAAACCGCTGCGGATCGCCACATCTCTCGGTGTGGGCTTCGCAGGGCTGGGTTTTCTCTATGGAATCTATACGATCATCAAGAGGCTGGTGAATCCCAATGTTCCCATGGGATTCAGCGCATTGATGGCGGCACTGGTATTTTTCGGCGGCATGATCATGATCATGCTGGGACTGATCGGAGAATATGTGGGACGTATCTACATCAGCATGAATAATTCTCCCCAGTATGTGATCCGTGAGAAGATCCATCTGGAGGAATAGGGAGAGAAATATTTTTATGAAGAAAGAGCAATTTACGGACTGGTGGAAACAGGATAAAAGATATCTGACACTGGTGAAGGCGGTATTGATGGCGCTGCTTCCCGTGGTGTGCTGTCTGGTGCGGACGGCGGCAGAGGGGAGGAGCATCGGCCAGGTGTATCTGCCTTCTTCGGAATGGAACGATGAACTGTTTTATTTTAAACAGGTCGAAAGCATTGTGAAATACGGATTTCCCAGAGGGTATTTCGGATTTAACGAAAGTCATGCGCTGCAGCTGTCTTTCGCAGCCTGGAGTCCCGTGCTGGTATTTCCCTGGATCCTGTGGGGACTGGTGTTCGGCTGGAATCTGCTGTCACCGGTGATCTGTAATATCGTACTGCTGACGATCACTATGTTCGTGTTCGTATGGCTGGTGAAACCCACCTGGAAACAGCTGGGCATCCTGACGGTGCTTTTCAGCCTGTACACACTGTTCACCAGATACATGCTGTCCGGTATGCCGGAGGTCATTTGCTTTGGCATGCTGATCCTGTTCTACGGACTGGCTTTTTCCTATCTGAACAAGGAGACAAAGGGCAAGCTGACTGCCATGTTTATTGTCTCGGTATTATTGACCCTGATGCGGCCGTACATGCTTTTGTTTTTGCTGCTGGCCTGCTTTTTCCGGATCCGCAGAAGCCGTAAGAGCGGATGGATCGTTTCCGCTTCCGTGGTGGCTGTCACGGGAGTGGTGTATGTGCTGATCAAGCACTATCTGGGCGCGGAATATTTTACCCCGCTGTTCTATACGGACTGGATCACGACGTTTTTCACTGACGGCATCGGTGCCGGCTTCCGGAATTTCTTCGGAACGCTGCACTGGAAGGGCCTGGAATTCTACAGGCATTGTGTGTCCGGTATGAAGAACGGCCTGGCTTCCGGAGCCTTTTTTGACGGTTATCTGTTGCTGCTAGCCATTCTGCTGGTGCAGAGTTTCTTGGATTTCAGAGCATACCGCAGGGAGAAACAGACCGGGCTGCGTAACCAGCTGATCATAGAAGTGCATTTCGCCTTCAGTCTGATCGCGATGCTGTTTGCTCATCTGCTGATGTATAAAATGGTGGAAGGAAGCAAACATTTCCTGACTTTTATTGCGGCGGGAATTTTTATCGTGAGTATGCTTCAGACCAGATACTATAAGAAAGCGGTGCTTTTGGGCGCAGCTTTCCTGTATCTGTACAGTTACAAGGCGGTGGAGCCTTATGATTATCAGGTACCGTATGTCACGGAGAACCGGGAAGAGCAGGTGGAATACTGGAGACAGATCTTCGCAGAGAAGCTGGTCATGAATACCGATCAGGTACCGAATTACGATAATGTGGTAATATGGACCTTCGGGGACGATACGCCGGAGGGGAACCGGAATCTGAAATGGCAGCTTCTGTATGGGGCGCCGGAAGGTTTTGGTATCAGCTGCTGTGAGAGAGAATATCTTCTGGAGCATCTGACGGGGCTTCAGAGCAGATACCTAGCTACGGTAAGCGGCGGAGAGATCGACGGGCAGTGCCGCGAACAAGGGTATGAAGAACTGGGAAGAGATGCGGATATGGTGCTGTATCGCAGGTATTAAAGTCAGAGAATATAAGAAGATAGGAAGCGGAAGGACAGAAGGTTCCATGGAGACATGCAGCAGGAAAACAGATAATTTTATACGGACAAAAGGTTGGCTGCTGCTGTGGCATGCGCTTCCGGTGATCGCACTGCTCCTTTGGGGAGCTTTCAGCATCCGGAATAACCTCTGGTATGATGAAGCGTATTCTGCGTCGATGGTATCCCTGCCCTGGAAACGGCTGATCTATATTACGGCGACGGATGATCATTCGCCGTTCTACTATGTGATCCTGAAGCTGTTTTATCATCTGTGCGGCGGTGGCACCCATTTCTGGTCACTGAAGCTGTTGTCTGTGCTTTTTATGACCGGATATATGTTGCTGGGAAAATATTACGTGGCGAAGCTGTTTGATCGGAAAATTTCGGTATATTTTATGACATTTTCCCTGTTAATGCCTATTTTCAGTGTGCAGGCGGGAAATGTGCGGATGTATGCCATGGCATTGTTTTTCCTGACACTGGCGGGACTTTCGGCTTATGATATTTTTCGGGAAGCGACCCGGAGAAAATGGATCGTGTTCTGTGTGGCGAGCATCTGTACGGTGTACTGTCATACGTTTGCATTGATACAGACTTTTTTATTTTATATGCTTTTCCTGGCGGCGATTGGGATCTGCCGCAGAAAGGATCTGGTAAAGGGATTTTTTATCTCCGGCTTCACAGTGGCGATCGTGTTTTCCCCCTGGCTGGCGGTGACCTGCAGACAGTTCATCCTGCGGATGCGCTATGATGACGGTTCTACCGCAGAACTGGCGACTCTGAATTCCGTGATGGATTATTTCAAGGAATGGTTTTCCGCGGTGGAGACACCCATCGGCATTGTGGTGCTGCTGGGGATGGCACTGTGCCTGGTATTGAGTTATGGCGCCGTGGACTGGGTACGCCAGCATCATAATGCAGCTCCGGCCATCGCGGCAGCGGCGTTTGCCCTCACCGGAATCGTGGGAGGGGTGATCTCTGCTACCGTCAATAACTGCTTCATGGGGCGTTATGCATTTCCGGGCATGGGTTTCGTCATGCTGTGGTACGCGGTGGGATTCGCACAGATCCTGGAGAGCAGTGGCACAAATGGGAGAAAATGGTGGACCGGTGGCATCCTCGGTACGGCCTGTCTGTGTTTCCTGCTTCAGTACAGCTCGGAGCTCCGTCTGGAGTACGACGGAGGCCTGGAGATTTATGAGAATTTTGTGGAGACCCAGATGACGGACAACGATGCGGTCATCGGACCTTATACGCATACGATCTTCCTGAATGTATATCATCCGGAACTGCATTATTATATCGTCGGCTATAAATTATACAGTCTTCCTTTCGTGAATACGGACGCACTCACGGATTACAGTCAGCTGGATTCCTACGAGAATCTCTGGTATATCTGTTTTCAGGGGGGAACACCCAATGAACTGGAGGACGAATATGACTACGAAGAAGCGTTGGAATTCCATTATATGTATTACGATTTTGTGATATATCGCTTAGAGCCGAAGACGATAGAACAGCAGCAATAAGATCAGGAACAGGGGCAGACAAAAACGAATGGAGAAATACAGAGAAACGAAAACAACAGCAGACTGGAATGGGATGCTTCATAAGCTATGTGGGAACCGGCTGTATATGGGCATCCTGCTGCTTACAGCAGTATGTGCGTACGGTTATAAGGTAACAAATGTTACCATCGGTATCGATGACACCCCATCTTTATACTATTTTGAAGAGGGACTGATCGCCATTGTGGGGCGGTGGGTATTGTTTCTGCTGAATAAAGTGATATCCCTGGCGGAATTTGCCCCGTTTGTAACGGATTTTGCTGCGGTACTTCTTCTGATCGCGGCGGCAATCGTGTGGTCGGCATTGTTCTATTCGGTGTTCGGTGAGAAGATCCCGATGACGGGATATGCTTATTTCGCAGCAGTATTTGTATCCTGTCCGTTGATCAGCGAAGTATTCACATATTTTCTCCACAATGGGATAGCCATCGGATATCTGAGCTGTGCAGTCAGTCTGTGCTGTATGAGGGAGTGGCAGCTTAGTATCCGGAAGCAGCGCAAGGGATCCGGTCTCCGGGAGAAGCCGGACTGCCCGGCGGTGACGAAGCTTGCGGCAGCTGCGGTATTTTTATGGATTGCCATGGGCTGTTATGAGTCCTTTATGATTCTGTGGCTGGCGGGCCTGGTATTGCTTCTGCTGGCAGAGCGGATAGGCATGGAAACTGTACACTGCAGCGGAAGAACAAAAAAGTCGGAGAATAGAAAAACGGAGAGCGATGCGTCGGAAAAAAGCAAGCCTGAGAACAGCACAGTGAAGCACTGTGGCATGGAGGCAGGTATCTTTGCAGTATTGGCCGCCGGTGCGGCAGCGGCACTTTTGGCAATCCTATTGCGCAGCCTGATGATCGCCGTCGTGACGAAGGTATTTCATCTGGAATATTTACAGGGAGAAGCGGTACAGCGTTCCGTGACGGAGATGTTAGGCTGGATGGTGCAGACCGGAGCCTTCGGCGAGCTGATCATGATCCTGAAACGTACTTTTGTATTGTATGGTGTGTTTGCTTATGCGTATCTGCCGATCCGGATTTTTGTGTTATCGGCGGTAGTAATTACAGTGGTTACCCTGGTGCGGGTGATCCGCGGCAGAGACCTGTGGGCCCTGATCCTCCTGCCGACGGCTTATCTGGCGGCATTTTCGCTGTTATTTATCGAAGGAAAGGCAACACTGTACCGTTCGGCACAGTTTTTGCCC
>OODU01002717.1_pt1 | contig 14752 bp, 16 predicted proteins | sample 1671171 | NCBI WGS metagenome assembly OODU01 (sample SAMN06348129, study PRJEB24527) | human gut metagenome | biome: human gut; feature: ankylosing spondylitis patient; material: feces | host: Homo sapiens | place: China | collected 2015-10
GGGGGTGAGCGTGCCTAAAAGGCAGTGGGGCAGGGGGGGGGGGATATCTGGGTTGGTGGTGATACAGGTGGGGTATTCTGTCTTTTTTTTTTTAATGATACGGCGACCACCGAGATCTACACTCTTTCCCTACACGACGCTCTTCCGATCTGACACAGCGATCAAATAGTAAGCAAAGAGCAGCTTTTAGATGCTATTTGGGAGGAGCCGGAGCTTGTTACTCCAAATGTTATCGAAGTAGCTATAAACCAAATACGCCAAAAAATGGATAAACCGCTAAATATCTCAACTATAGAAACTGTAAGACGTCGCGGATATAGATTTTGTTTCCCCAAAAAAGCTTAAGGGCTAGATTTGCTCTACAATTAGCATCTGCTTCTACGATGCTAATTGTAATCTTTTCGGTGATGTTGTATCACTATATAAAAATAACCATTTTTGAAAATATAGTACAAAGCTTGACTATAGAAGCAAATAATATACTTGACTCAAAAGAACTTCTTCAAATAGGTGAACTAGAGTTTTACTACCCACAATCTCAAAATTTGACAGTCATTGGAGTTGAAGAAAATACCGATAACTTATCAAGACCTAAATTTATTCAGAGTGAAGATGAAAATAGTACTTATCTGACGCTTTATTATCCATATAAAGATAATATGGTATTAGCGCTCAAAAAAAATACTACTGAATACAGCAGCGTCGTAAATCAAGTTTTAGTGGATATACTAATTATAAATGCAACTGCTATATTTTTGATACTTTTTTATGCGTTATTTTTATCAAGAATGCTGCTTTTACCTATAAAAATGCTTAGCTTGAGACTTGGCCAGTTAAATGAAAGATTTTTACAAGAAGTTAGTATAGATGAACTTCCAGATGAGTTTAAACCTCTTGGTGATGGGATTAATAGGCTTATAAGTAGAATTTTGACTTTTGTTCAATATCAAAAAGAACTTTTTGTCGGAGCCGCTCATGAGCTAAAAACACCTTTGGCGGTTATGAAAACTAAGAATGAAGTGACTTTAATAAAACAAAGAGATCCGGAAAAATATATAGAAGCCCTAAAAAATAATAATGAGTCAATAAATCAAATGAATAAAATGATCGGTTCTATTTTAGAGATCGGTCGTCAAGAAGGTGCTCAGTTTGAACAACCTTTAAATGTAGACATAATTGCGTATTTAAATGAAATCGGAAATAACTTTTTGATATTGGCAAAGGGCGAGGGTAAAAATATAAAAATGAGTCTAAAACCGCAGACTTTAAAGATGTTTTTGCAACCTACTTTATTTTTACATGTTATACAAAATTTTGTTCAAAACGCTATTAAATTTTCACCTCCAAATGCGACTATAGAGATTAAATCAAACTTATTAAATAATGAATTTATAGTAAAAGTAGTAGACGAGGGTCCTGGAATAGATGAAAATAAAGATCTATTTGCTCCATTTAAGAGATATGGAGACAAAGGCGGAGCCGGACTAGGATTATTTTTAGCAAAGGGAGCTGCTCAGGCACTCGGCGGACGTATAGAGATAAGAAATAGAACAGATAGAAGTGGTGCTATAGCTATTTTTATACTACCTATAAATACCAAAAATAGAAAAATTCAAAAAAACATTTCAAATTCAAAGTTTTTAAAGTAAAAATATTGTATAAAGTGGCTTTTAAAATAGTACTGAAAGGTTTGAGATGTCTCTTATGATAACTAAAGACTGCATCAGTTGTGATGCTTGCCGCGAAGAGTGCCCAGATGAGGCTATATATGAAGATGATCCCACATATATGATAGATCCAGATAGATGTAGCGAGTGTATAAGTGACTATGCTGAGCCTGCTTGTATAGTTATCTGTCCTGTTGATTGTATAGTTCCAGATCCTGATAATATAGAAACTCCAGAAGAGTTAAAATTAAAACACGAACAGTATTTAGAAGGGAATTAATGCCAAAAAGAGTAGCAGTCATAGATCTTGGTTCAAACTCGGCTAGAATGGCGATTTTTGAGCGTACTAGTAGGCTTGGATTTTATATATTACGCGAATATAAGATAAAAGTTAGGCTTGGCGAGGGTGCTTATGAAAATGGCGGAGTTTTGCAAGATGGCGCTATGGATAAGGTATTTTACGCTTTTAGCGAGTTCAAACATTTTTTAAATTTATATGGTGTAAATAAAGTTTTGTGCGCAGGAACTTCTGCTCTTAGAGATGCCCCAAATTCAAATTTATTTATCAAAAGAGTGCAAGATAAGTTGGGTCTTGGACTAAAAGTCATAGATGGTCAAATGGAGGCTTTTTATGGCGGAATAGCGGCTATAAATTTACTAAATCCGTTGAAAGAAGCGACTACTATAGATATAGGTGGCGGCTCTACTGAATTAGCGAAGATAGAAGACGGTAAAATTATAGATGTTATATCATTGAATGTAGGTACGGTTAGATTAAAAGAGCTATTTTTTGATAAAAAAGATATAGACGGCGCTTCTAAATTTGCACAAAAACTGATTTCTGAAGTGCCCAGTCATTTTCATTCAAATAACATAATTGCCATAGGAGGTAGTTTAAGAGCTCTTGCTAATGCTATAATGCAGATAAAAAATCATCCATTAAAGCTTGTTCATAATTTTTCATATAGCTACAAAGACTATGGTGACTTGATAGAAAAAATAGCCTTTACCGGCGTACTAGATCTAAAAAATTTTCCTATAAAAAAAGATAGATATGATACGATTAGAGAAGGAGCTATGATATTTTGCACTTTAGTAAAAGAGTTGCAAGCAAAAAATATATATACAAGCGGAGCAGGAGTTAGAGAAGGGATATTTATAACAAATTTGCTTAAGCCTTGCGTAAAAACTAAACTTTTAAAAGCTATGCCTCAGCAGATAAATATAAGATTTCCAAATAATTTTAATCCTAGTCTTAGAAGTTTGCAAGATAGATTTGCAAAAAGAAGTAATCAGACTACGATAAAATACGTAAAAGAGCTATTTGAAGTTTTAAAACCGCTTCATAAAGTAGACGATAAGTATCTTTTTGAGCTTATAACTGCTGCAAAACTTTATAATATCGGCAGATCAGTTGGCTTTTACTCTGAGCATTCTCATAGTAGTTATTTAGTAAAAAATGGACTAAACTACGGATATACCCATGAGCAAAAATCTCTCATAGCATCCATCATAGAGTATCAAGGCAGACAAATAAGCGATTTAGGCGAATTCAAAGATCTACTTCCAGATATAAATGATTTAAGATGGCTTAGTTTTTTACTCGGTCTTGCTAAATCATTGAGTGTATCTAATACGGTTAGTTTTAAATTTATAAATCACGCCCTGCACATTTATGGCGTAAAAAACTTTTTTATGGTCAAGGATAATATCAAAAAACTGGTAAAACCTACTATATTTGCAATAACTTTTGACTAATTATAATCCTTCAAGAACTATATAATAAATTTGGTCAATGTAAAAATCATTTATATGGGAACATTTTTTTGTTTCGAAAAGAGTTTTTATATCTTTTGAATCAAACGCAGCTTTACCGATACATCTTTTGTGTGCCGGTAAAAATCCTCTTGTTAGGGTTAAATTCGAATCGATTATCTCATCACATACGAAACATCTTAAATCTTTGTGTAGCCTACCTTCAAACTCAAGTATATCGAGATATGCTTCTATAATTATACGTTTTGGATTTTGTTTTTCAAATTTATATGAGCATAACTCTAAAAGAGAGTAGTAAAACTCATCTATATCTTCAACATCTCTTAAGTGCTCATACAAAAGTCTCATAAAATTTTGCCATGCTAGTAGCCGATCTCTATGGAATAACCATGAAAATCCAAGATGCATAGTTCCTCTTAAGTGTGGTAAAAAGTTTCCATTTTGCACAAGCTCAAAATCAAGCTTAAAGCCTTGAGTGATAACAGGATGTCTCGCACCATAAAATCTGTAGCATTTTATTAGCTTATCTTTAGATAATATAAATACTAAACAGTCTTCATCGCGTACTTTTTGTACTTTTAAGATATATCCTTGCATCTTACTTGAAAAATGACCGCAATATTTTTAGCATATCATCCGGATCTGAGATATGATTTATATCATTTCTAAATGAACTTGCTCCATCTATACCTTTTGAGTATTCATGCAGGTGTTTTCTAAATATTCCTATGCCGTGTTCGCCATAATAATTCAGCATTTCGTTAAAATGCTCTAAAACAATCTGTTTTTTAATATTTTTATCTACTGGCTTTTTATGTTTTATTTCATAAAATATCCAAGGATTTCCTATACTTGCTCTTCCTATCATGACCCCGTCGCAGTTAGTAAGGCGCAGTATTTCATCTGCGTTTTTTGCATTTATATCGCCGTTTGCAATTACTGGTATCGACACGCTTTGCTTTACTAAACCTATGGCTTCATAATCGACCTTAGCACTGTATCCACCGGCTCTTGTTCTACCGTGAACGCATATGAAATCAGCACCAGCGTTTTCTATATCTTTTGCTATATTGTGTGCGGTTTTACTATTAAATCCTAGACGTATTTTAACTGAAGTATAGTGCTTATTAGATGTTTTTTTGATAGTTTCTACTATTTCACATAGCGTTTTTATATCATTTAGCAGAGCGGATCCCGAATTTTGTTTTACTACTTTTGGAACAGGGCAACCGCAGTTTAAATCGATTCCATCGATTCCTTCAATATCATTTAAAATTTGAACTGCTTGTTTGATAATTTCAGAACCGTTTCCGGCTAATTGCACTATATATGGTGTTTCTAAAGGATTTTTTTCTATCATTGAAACTGTTTTGTTATTCTCATATACCAAAGCGTTTGAGCTTATCATTTCGCTTACTGTAACATCGCAGCCAAATTTTTTTACAATTCCCCTAAGAGGCAGGTCTGAAAAACCTGCCAAAGGCGCTAGAAATAGTGGTTTTGAACTAAAATCTATCATTTATAAAACATATCTACGGGAGCTAATCTTCCACTTTCTCTCAAAAATAGTAATGTTTTTATCTTATCAAAATCTCCGTGTTCTATAGAAGCTAAACTTTCTCTTAGCTTATCTAACATTTGTAAATCATAAAGTATGTATAAATACGCTTCCATGGCATTTGAATGCTCGTTTTTTAGTCTATCAAACATAGATATAAGCTTATCTGGATCAAGTTTTGTTTTTAGAAGAATGGCTAGTTTGATATATTCATCACAGCTAAATTCGTTTTTGTTTATCATAGTAAATAGCTCAGAACTTGCAATTTCGAAATTTTCATTTTTAACATATCTTTTTACAAGGCTAAATATATCATCATTTGTATAGGCAAAGTTAAATTTACAAAGTTCTATATAGCTCGCAAAGTTTATAAGCGCGCTATAAGCTTCTTTATAAATTGCGTCATTTATCTCATTTTTACTAGAGATCAAAGTTATAGCGTATTTGTAATCAGCTTTGATTTTATTTTTTTCATTTTGCAAAAATAGAGGATTTGTTTTCAATATCTTAAATTTTTTTATATCGCAAGCCTCACCGTTTTTAACTTTTTTAGATATTTCATAAGCAGATTTTAACTCTTCGTTTTTTAAATTTGGCTCACCAAGATCTACCCAAGGAGAAAGTGATTTTGTGATCTCGCTAGGACTTAAAAATAGATCTGTTTTAAAATCTTTATTTGATTCAAGACCTAGATATATCTCTTTTGCCAAAGTATTATAAAGCTGCAGATCATTTTTAACGGCTCTTGCGTCTAAAAAGTTTTTAAAACCGTAATAGCTCATATGAAGTATACTAAGTAGTGCAAACAGTGTTATAGGTATAATGATCCATGTTGCTATAGGTAAGTTTATATTGTACTCAAACAGATTGACGCTAAAGTCCTGATTGATAAATGAAAATGTCATTACCCATACTAGAGCTATATATACAACAGAATAAAATATATATCTTCTTGTTTTCATTGCATATCCTTATTTTTATTGTTTTTTTCTATTATTTCTCGACAAGTTATACAGTATTTTGCATTAGGTTTTACTTTAAGTCGTTCTATATCTATCTCATCTTCACACATATCGCAAATTCCATAAGTGCGGTTTGCAATCTTTTTCAAAGACTCGTCTATCTCGTTTAACTCAGATCTTTGCTTAGCAGATATCGAATGTTCTAGTATAGCATCAGCGTTTATACTTGCAAAATCAAACTCGTCGCTAGCGCCGCTTTGTCGTAAGCCGTTTATCTCGTCTGCCGCATCAAGTATATTTTTATTGATCTGAATTTTACGTTCCTCAAGAAGATTTTTAAAAAACTCTAAGTCGCTTTGTCTCATCTGCTTCCTTTATTTATGATATGGATGATTTGCGTTGATGCAAAGTCCTCGAAAAATTTGCTCAAAAAGCATTAGTTTTGCTATTTTATGCGCTAAAGTCATCTTTGATAGGCTGATTAATCTGTTCATCTTTGTTTTGAACTGAGGACTAAGTCCATAAGCTCCGCCTATGAAAAATGAAATTTGAGAGCTATTTTTCAATAAATCGGCAAATTCTACACTATCTAGGTGATAGCCTTTTTCATCAAGCCCAATGCAATACCCATTAAGGCAATGCTCATAAGCTAAGTCGTAAGCTTTGTGAGCTTGCTCTTTTGACGCACTTTGGGCTTTTGCTATTTGAGAGTTAAATTTATTTATATCTTTTATATCAGCCCATTTAGATGACATCTTGATATACTCTTTTATGTTATCAAAATCATCATCTTTTTTTTGTATACAATGGACTAGGATCTGCATCACACAGCCTTAGGCTCAAAATCCGGCTTTTGTAAATTTGCATCTTCTTTCATAAAAAACCTAACCATATCGGCTAGATATTTCTTATGCTCACTTCTAGGAATTATAGCATCTATAAGTCCATGCTCTAGTAAAAATTCGGCTCTTTGAAATCCTTCTGGGAGACTAGCTTTTATAGTTTGTTCTATAACTCGTTGACCGGCAAATCCTATAAGTGCACCTGGTTCAGCGATGATCAAATCTCCAAGCCATGCAAATGAGGCTGAAACTCCACCCATAGTAGGATCTGTTAAAACTGAAATATAAGGCAATTTATTATCGCTTAAAAGTTTCAAAGCTGCACTTGTTTTGCTCATTTGCATAAGACTAAACGTACTTTCTTGCATTCTAGCTCCGCCGCTCGCGCTTACTATTATAAGAGCTTGTCTTTTTTCTATGGCTCGTTTTACTGCGCGAGTGATTTTTTCGCCCTCGACAGAGCTAAGACTTCCGCCCATAAAACTAAAATCAAATACGACAAGCTGCACCGGTATAGAGTCTATACAAGCTTCACCAGATATAACAGAACTCGTTTTACCGCTTTTTTCTTCGCTTTCAGATATTCTTTTTTTATAGGATTTTTTATCTACAAATTTAAGTGGATCTACTGGTCTAAGTTCAGAGTCAAACTCAACAAAACTATCTCGATCGGCTATCAACTCTACTCTTTTGTTCGCGCTTAAACGCATATGATAACCGCATTTAGGGCATACATTAAAACATGCTTCTACTTCTTTATAATACATTAAAGAGTTACAGCTATTACATTTGATCCAGTGACTTGGTGCTTCGCTTGGATCTGATTGTTTTCTTCTTATTTTTGAAAAAAAATCACCAAACATTTTTTTCCTTAGCTTTTAAAAATTGGTCGATTATAACCAACTTTAGCCAAATTTTTCTTTAAAACAGTAGATAATACACTGCAAGTAAATTTAAATTAAATTAAAATTACAATAAATTACAGCTTAATCATTTTTAAATTTTAAAATAACATTATTTATCATTATTTAAAATTAATTAATATAGCAGGGATATAATTTCGCCAAAAATAAAAATTACTAAGGAGAACTAGGTTATGTTAGTTACAAATAAAGCGCCTGCTTTAAAAGGCGTAGCGGTTTTAGGCAATGGTCAAATAGATGAAAATTTCGAACTTTACAAAAACATAGGATCAAAGGGTGCGGTAGTATTTTTCTATCCAAAAGATTTTACTTTTGTTTGCCCAAGTGAGATTATAGCATTTGATCACAGATATAAAGAGTTTAAAGAAAGAGGCATTGAAGTTATCGGCGTAAGCTGCGACAATGAGTATTGCCACTTTGCATGGAGAGAGACTGACGTAAAATGCGGCGGTATCGGAAGAGTTCAATTTCCATTAGTTGCCGACCTTAAAAAAGAGTGGGCAAAAGGTTTTGACGTGTTATTTGATGAGGCAGTTGCTCTAAGAGGAAGTTTCTTATTAGATAAAGACGGAACGGTAAGACACGCCGTTATAAATGACCTTCCACTTGGAAGAAACATCGATGAGATGGTAAGAATGGTAGATACAATGCTATTTACGAATGAGCATGGCGAAGTTTGCCCTGCAGGTTGGAGCAAAGGCGATAAAGGTATGAAGCCTTCTACCGATGGTGTTGCTTCTTATCTTGGCGAAAACGGCGATAAGCTATAATATATTACTACTATTTTGCAAGCCTTTTTTAGGCTTGCTTTTTTAAATTCATTTTTTAATACAATTTTACTAAATACCAATTTTGACGATATATAGTCTAATATTTTATAAGGAGATATTATGATTAGTGAGTTAAATAGTATGAATACCTCTCAAACAAGCAAGATATCAATACAAAATTTAAATAACTTAAAATCACCAAACAGCATTCAAGCAAAATCTTCTGACAAATCCTCTGCTCAGTCAGTTAAGCAAGCAGAAGAAATCGATACTTCTTCTGGTGCAAGCAGTAGCATTGAAGCCGTAAAAAAGATGCTTGAAAAACGCTTAGAACAACTTCAAAAACAGTTAGAAACAATTCAAAAACAGATAGCTCAGTATCAAAATAATAGTAATGAATATGCACAAAATATACTCAAAGAACTTTCTCAAAAGGCAAGCGGTCTTATCTCTCAGATAGCAGAAGTATCAGCAAGTCTTGCAGAAATAGAGAAAAATAAAAAGTAAAATTTGTATCAAATTGACTTTTTGAGCTTATGATTTATAAAATATCTAAATTTAATATATAAATTTAGATATTTATTTAGTAAGAAATGGATATTTTTCTAGGTAAATTTATGAGTTATTCAACCAAATTTACCCATTTACTCTTTCAAACTCTTTCATAAAATTTACTAATGTTTGAACATCTTTTAAGCAAACCGCGTTATATATAGATGCTCTAATTCCGCCAAGAAGCCTATGCCCTTTTAGTCCTATCATAGAGTTTTTTTCTGCTTCGCTCACAAACTTAGCATCAAGTTCTGCGCTAGGAGTAGTGAAGCTTACGTTCATAAGAGATCTTGAACCTGTTTTTGCGTGAGCTTTGTAGAAGCTTGAAGTGTCGATGATATCGTATAATAAAGCCGCTTTTTGCTCATTTAGTTTATTTATAGCGCTTAACCCGCCTTGATCTTTTATCCAGTCAAGCACTAAATCAAACATATATATACCAAACGTACAAGGCGTATTTGCTAAAGAGTTTGCTTCTATCTGAGTTGTATATCGAAGCGGAGTTGGAACGTTATGTTTTACTCTATTTGCAAGATCTTTTTTTATGATTATTAGCGTAACTCCTGCCGGTCCCGCGTTTTTTTGCGCTCCTCCGTAAAACAGACCGATATTTTTTGCGCTAAAATCTATCTCGCGGCTTAAAAGATCACTGCTACTATCTACTACTAAAGGGCATTTTGTATTTGGTAGATCTTTGTATTGTGTACCGTAAATAGTGTTATTTGAGCATATATATGCATAGTCTGCGTCGTCTGAAAAACGTATATTTTCCGGGATACGGTCAAATCTGGTCTCTTCGCTTGAGGCAACAACTTCATAATTTATATTTTGTATTTTTGCCTCTTTTATGGCTTTTGTTGTCCAAATTCCCGTATTTACATATTGCGCAATTCCGCCGTTATATATATTCATTGGAACTTGTGCAAACTGCAAAGTAGCTCCACCTTGTAAAAAAAGTACCGAGTAATCATCGTTTAAACCATAAAATGCTTTGATTTTTTCTATTGCATTATTATGAAGTGCGTCAAATACTTTACCTCTATGACTCACTTCCATAATACTAAACCCCATCCCTTTGTAACTTACAAACTCTTTTTGTGCTTGTTCTAATACGCTTAAGGGGATCGCGCTAGGTCCGGCGCTGAAATTTAAAACTCTTGTCATATCTTGCCTTTCTAAGATTTTATTATCGCATTTTTCTTCGTTATTTGTGAATATATAGATATCTCATCACCTATTTGTAATTCATGGAGTGGCATTATTTTGCCGTTTTTTTCTATTTGAACCATGTTTTTAGTGGCTTTGAAAAACTGTTCTTGTCTATCAAATACCAGCTCAAATTCCTTTATTTTATGTGCTAAATTATTTATTTTTGAAGTTATTAAATTTTCTAAATTTGCTTTTTTGTTTTCTAAAGTTAAATTTGCTTTTTCTATTTTTTGGCTTATTGCTTGATTTTTTAAGCTTTGATTTATTAAATTTAGTATATTAAATGAGTTTTGAAATTTGCCATCTATGAAACTCTCAAATTTATCAAAAGCTATATCTAAGCTTTGTAAAATCGTGTTGGCATCCGGTAACAAATCAACCATAGCAGCAGTCGGAGTCAGGCTTCTGTGATCACTTACAAAGTCACTTATACAGTAGTCTATCTCATGTCCTACTGCCGAGACTATAGGAGTTTTTAGGGTAAAAATCACTCTTGCTAAATTTTCATCGTTAAAGCACCAAAGATCCTCTTTACTACCGCCTCCGCGGGCTAAAACTATTGCGTCAAAACCCATTTTATCGGCTTTTTGTAGCATTTGTATGATGTTTGCAGCTGCCATTTCACCTTGAACTAAAGTGTTAAATGCTATAAACTCGCAAAGTTTGTATCTTGAGTTTATGACTTTTAACATATCTTGATAGGCTGCTGATGTTAGGCTTGTGACTATGGCTATTTTTTTTGGAAATTTAGGAAGAGGTTTTTTAAATTTTATATCAAAAAGTCCCTCGTTTTCTAACTTTGATTTAAGCTGATTAAATGCAAGTTCAAGCTCTCCTATACCAACAGGAAGCATTTTATTTGCTAATAACTGATAACTTCCGCTCGGCGGATAAATCGTTAATTTTCCATAGATCGTTACTTGCATTCCATCTTTTACTTCAAATTTAACCTGCTGATTGCTAAATTTATACATAGCGGAGCTTATAACGCTTTTTTCATCTTTTAATGAGAAGTACCAATGTCCGGAGCTATGACGAATAAGTCTTGAAATCTCTCCAGTAACCTCCACAAAGCTAAAATGAGTTTCTAGAAGCGCTTTAGCTTGTTCGTTTAGTTCGCTTACGGTCATATTTGTTTGACTTTTTTTGCTATAAAAAGTGTGCTTATATCAAAACTAAAACCTTTGCAAACTTCTATCTCGAATCCGGCTTTTATAAGTTCATCGCAAAAGCTATTTTTATCTAAGAAATTCTCAATGCTGCTAGGCAAATATGTATAAGCTGCTTCATTTTTGCTTATAAAGCCTCCTATCTTCGGTAAAATTTTACTAAGATAAAAATCTCTTATTTTTGATATAAATCCACCTTGCTCTCTTTTTGTAAATTCTAAAATCGTCACATAACCGCCCGGTTTTAAGATTTTGTTAAATTCTTTTAGCGCTTCTTCTCTTTTAACTACGTTTCTTATGCCGTAGCTGATGCTTATTATATCTGCAAAATCATTTGGTAAAGAAGTATCGTTTGCAAGAGCGGTTATGAAGTTATAATTTGGAAATTTTTCTTTAGCCACTTCAAGCATTCCAACGCTTGGATCAACTCCGCTCATAGAAGATATTTTAATATTTTTTTTATTTGCCATTTGCTCCCAAATGTTCATCATATCGCCTGTTCCACATGCAACATCTACTATGTTTATCTCTTTTGCTTTTAGTTTATCAAGCACGATGCAACAAGCGTTTTTTCTCCAGCTGGTATCAACTCCAAAGCTTAAAATACGGTTGGCTTTATCGTAAGTAGGTGCTATTTGGTTGAACATTTCTATGATTTTTTCTTGTTTTTCCACTCAAATTTCCTTTGTGTAATATACTTTTAGTTTTTTTGAGAATTTGCCTATTTTTTTTGTGATTTTTTGTGATTTTTTGTCTGCTTTTTTTATAGTTTTTAGGATTTTTAAATTTAAACTTTTTTTGAAAAATTCAAAACTATCGTTATCTTTGAATTTAGCATTTTCAAATAATCTGCATTGAGACAAAAATCTTAAATTTTCTATCAGATTATCTAAATTTTTTATCATTTTATTAGTATTTCCAAATATATCTCCGAAATACCATAAAATCGCTCTTAAATCTCTGCATTGTTTATATATTTGTTTATAATTTTTTTTGCGTTTTATACTTTTTATGGTTTTTAGTATTTCTAATCTCAATCTATAAGCGGACGCGGTTTTTATCGGTGTAGAGTTATTGGAGGCATAAAAATAATCTTCATCGTTAAGCACGATATTCCACTCTTTTAGCTCTTTTTCGAAAGTATCTGAGCTTAAAAGCAGTATAGTTTCATCTTCTAAAATTTGCCTTTGTTTATTGTAGTTTTCACTATTTATTAGCTCAAAACCAGCAGTATTCGTGTAATCAATCAAAAGATTTGCTCTTATTAATTCTGTTGTTTTTCTGATTTTTTGGCTAAAAGTATCTAAAAAAACAGATATTATCTTCTCATCAAATGCAAATTTAAAAATATCCATAAGTGAATAACTTACTCTTAAAGCGTCTCTTAAATTTGTTAATGTGGATTGATCTTTTCCTTGTAGGTATTTTAATTTGTACTCTAAAATCATCTTGTAATTTTGTAATAAAGCAAGTCTGATAGCATCGTAACTGCTTATATTTTTCCCAAAAAACAGTTTTATATGATTAAGTTTTTCTACCATCTTTACTGTTTTTTTGTAATTAAATTTAAAATCAGGAAGTCCAAAAAGTGCAAGATTTTTATTTTTATATCTTTCATCAAATGTTATCTCTTTGTTTATATAATTTTTTAAAAATTCAGGTAGTACAAATACATCGGCGTCTGATTTTTTCATAAATTCTATCTCAAAAATCGCCAGATCGGATAAGCAATCATTATAAATGTCTATATTGCATGGAAAATTATTTAGTTTAAATATATATCTTGATTTAGAAATTTGATTTGCGATGCTGTTTTTGCGCTGTTTTTGAAACTCTTTTTCAGAAATTACGGTTTCATTTTCTTGTCTTATGAGGCCTTTGCCTATTTTTATTGTTTTTATAAATTCGTTTGCAGTTTTGCGAAATCTAACTTCGTAATTAGGAGCGATTTTTGTATAAAATTGTAGAATATTTACTTTTTTAAATTCGACTCCTTCGAGCATTAATGCTATTTGCATGAAGCCGTTATTTAATAGAAATTTGCGCTCAATTTCTAAAACCAAATCAAGATCCTTTGCCTACAAAATGGGAATATTTTACCTGAAATCTACTAAAAACTAGCTTTATACATATTCACCTATTTTTTTCTTAAAATTAAAATATAAGGCGATATTTGACTTATATTGCAAAAAATATTAAATATATTTTGAGCAGGTTAGAACCAATATATTTTAAATTTAGTTAAAAAATCCGATGATAAGCAAAGCAAATCCACCTAAAACCAATATCGCAGGTAGCACTAACAATCCTATAAATAGCTCTTTGCTCTCTTTTGGATCTTTTGTCCCGGCTAGAACAAGTGCGCCTCCCGTGCTAAAAGGAGAATACCCAGTAAATGTAGCAAAGCAGACGACTATACTAAGTCCTAAGGCGATATCTATATTTAAATTCGGAATAATAGGAAAAAAAGTGGGTATCACGACGCCTAGCGTACTAGAAAATATACTCATTGTGCTTGAAGATATCCCAAGCAGATAAGCTATAGTATGTTCATCTGTCGATACGCTATTTATATAGATGCTAAGTTTATCGATAGCTCCTGCTTCTTTGGCAAGAGCTATGAGCATACCGAGCCCGCATATCATAAAAACAATATCCCAAGGTATATTTCTAAATGCTTCTTTTTCATCTCCGATGTTGAATATAATAGCAAGACATACTCCAAGAAAGCAAAGAAAAATCGGATTTAAAATATCGCTTGCTTTTTGCATAAATACGCTATGTGGAACAAATGCCAACCAGATAGACGGTGCCATAACTAAAGCAAATATAAAAGTAACTAAAGATATGGTTTTGATATGTATTTTGCTTAATTTTGCCGGTTTTTCTATTTTGTTTGCATGTACTGTGTAGCCTTTTAGCACAAAATATCCAACTATAAAGATCAAAGTATGCACAAAAAACATATTTTTATATATCGATACTGTAAAATCGCTAGCTACCGAGTCGTTAAATCCTAAATTTAGTATTATGCTATTTACGAATCGACCCCCGATCGTGAACGGATTAAATCCGCTGGCGCACGATCCGGAGTATATAATGATAGCCGCTAACATTTTACTCATATTTATTTTATTTGCTATGTAAAGTACTAACGGCGACATAAATGCAAATCCGGCGTAATGTCCTGCTATGCCGACAAACATTGCAACGATTATAAACAAAACAATCGGAATAGCCCAAGGTTAGATCGGAAGAGCACACGTCTAAACTCCAGTCACACTTGAATCTCGTATGCCGTCTTCTGCTTGAAAAAAAAAAAAA
>OODU01002723.1_pt1 | contig 14719 bp, 12 predicted proteins | sample 1671171 | NCBI WGS metagenome assembly OODU01 (sample SAMN06348129, study PRJEB24527) | human gut metagenome | biome: human gut; feature: ankylosing spondylitis patient; material: feces | host: Homo sapiens | place: China | collected 2015-10
TAAAAACCGTGATACATGCTCCCGGTTTTTATGATTTTGCGTTGCAAAATCTATTTCATGCGCGCTTCCGCGCGAAAAACTGCACAATCGAAAAAATGACTTTATCGGCTGACTGAATGCGTTTCTATATTCGTTGTTCACACAAAATTTATATTTTGAGACCGCGTTTTTTTGATACCGTCTTTTTCCTTGACGAAAACCGTGAAACAACGTATGATAAAGAAAAGGAGTTTTGATCTATGAACGGAAAAAGACTTTACCGCAGCGAGACTAACCAGATGCTGTGCGGCGTCTGCGCGGGCATCGCGGAATATTTCGGCATCGACCCGACGCTCGTCCGTCTGGCGTGGGTGCTGTTCTGCGTCCTCGGCGGCAGCGGCGTGCTCGCCTACATTCTCTCTGCTATCATCATTCCGCCCGAAAGCCGGGTATAACGCGCAAAGGAAGTGACCGCCATGAGCGAAAACGATAAGTTCACCGAAGAAAACGCAGAAAACACCGAGCAGACGCTCCCCGCCGAAAGCGAAACCGCGCTGACCGAAAGCGAAACCGCTGTCGCGCCCGCCGAAGAAGCGCCGGAGGAGGAAGAAGAAATCGCCCCCGAGGACGTCAAAATCTTCGGTATGCCGCGCCATGTGTTCCACTGGACCGCGCTCGGCGCCGCCGGCGGCTATATTCTCGCCGGCATCATCGGCGTTGTCGGAGAGCAGCTCCCGGCGTCGATTTTTGCGACTATCGCCGCAAAGTCCAATGCGACCGTTTGGGCCGTTGTTGTGGGCGCTGTCGGCTATTTCTTCAGCTCCCGCGCCGAAAAGAAGCGCAAGGCCGCCGAGGAATCCGCGAAAAGCGAAGCAGAACAGTAAACATGAAGAGAAAAGCAGCGGAACACACAGATGCCGCTGCTTTTTGCCACCCCGATACCGAAAAGGAGCGAAAAAATATGCCGATTTTTGACCGTGACCACGCCGAGTCCCCCGAAAACGCCTATACCTATATCCTGCGGTGCGCGGACGGCACGCTGTACTGCGGCTGGACGAACGACCTCGCCGCGCGGCTCGACGCGCACAACAGCGGCAGGGGCGCGAAATACACGCGCGGACGCGGACCGATGGAGCTGGTTTACAGCGAGGTTTCCGCGACGCAGAGCGAGGCCATGCACCGCGAGGCCGAAATCAAAAAGCTGACCCGGACGCAGAAGCAGGCGCTTCTCGACAGCCAGACCGGCGGCGAGATGCTGACCGTTTACGATGCCGCCGACCGTCCCTGCGGCACGCGGCCGCGCTCCATCGTGCACGCGCAGGGTCTGCGCCATCATGTCTGCCACCTGTGGGTCGTGGGCGTGCGGGACGGCGTGCGCGGCATCTGGCTCCAAAAGCGCCAGAACGACCGTCCGCTCTATCCCGGCTTCTATGACCTGACCGCGACCGGCCACATGGACCCCGGCGAAACGCCGCTCACCGCCGCGCTGCGCGAGGCACGCGAGGAAATCGGCCTGCGGGCGGACGAGGCCGATGTTACCCCCGGCGGCAGCTACCGCCAGCGCTATTACCGCGCGGACGGCGGCTTTGACGACGAGCTTTCGTTCGTCTTTCTCATGCGCCGGGACGGCGTCCCTCCGTTTGCCCCCGGCCCCGAGGTCGCGCAGATGGTGTTCGTCCCGCTCGAGGACTTCGCGCTCGCGCACCTCGACCCGCATGACCTGCCCGCCCGCGACATGGACGGAAACGCCCTCACTCTCCCCCACGGCAAGCTCGCCTGCCTGCACGGCGAGGAATGGAACGGCGTGCGCGGCATCGTCGAGCAGCTACTTTCTGATGACAAAACGTAATATTTTGTCTTTTAATTACTTTCAGGCAAACCAATACCCCCTCATACGCCGTGTATGCAGGGGGTATTTTTATACGCTTCGTAATATATTACGCTTTGTTATTCCTTGAGTACGCCTTTCGCGATATTCGCTTTCAAGATGCGGTCGGTCAGCTCGAACAGCTTTTCCGAGCCGAAGCGCGACTTGCTCTGGCGGCCGTAGACCTGCGCCGCCGTCACCTCATGCTCCGCCCAGTCGCTGCCGCCGTTCGAGTTGTTGAGCAGGAGCGGCTGAAGGTTGTCCATCGTGTGAGCAAAGTGCGCTTCGGGCGTTTCGTTCGCCTCAAATTCATCGAAAAGCGCGGAAAGCGCCTGCTTCTGGTCATCCGGCAGCAGCGAATAGACGCGCTCCTTTGCAGCCTCCTCGCGTACCTTCTGGGTCGCAAGCCCCTCTTTATCGTAGGCGTAGGTGTCGCCGGCGTCGATCTCCACGACATCATGGATCAGGCACATCAGCATGACCTTCGCCACATCCACCCGCTCGTTCGAATATTCCTGCAGAAGATATGCCATAATGGCCATATGCCAGGCGTGCTCTGCGTCGTTTTCGCGGCGGCCATGCCCCGAGAGATGGGTCTGGCGGAACACATTCTTCTCCTTGTCGATTTCCAGAATAAAGTCCAGCTGGCGTTTCAGCCGTTCGTCCATGTTTACCGCTCCTCGCTGTATTGTCGTTCTCTCACAGTATAGCACACTCCGCCGCGTCGAGCCAGTCCCCCGCCGCGCTTTTCCGCGCCGCCATTTTCCGCCATGCCCAGACATTTTCTTGACATTTCGCATAATTCTCTATAAGATGTAAACAACAATATAAACTCAACGCCCCAAATAGAGCCGTTTTCCGGCCCGGTTTGGGGCTGTATCCTGTCTGGAGAGTGATGAACCTTGGCTGACAGCTTGATCAAACTGCAAGACCTGAAAAAAGAATTTGACGGGACCCCGGTGCTCCGGGGCATCTCGCTCGACATTAAAAGCCGCGAGTTCGTGACCCTGCTCGGTCCGTCCGGCTGCGGCAAGACCACAACGCTGCGCATCATCGGCGGCTTCGAGCAGCCGGACAGCGGCGATGTGTTCTTCGAGGGCAAGCGCTTAAACGACGTTCCGCCCTACCGCCGCGAGATCAACACCGTTTTCCAGCGCTACGCCCTGTTCCCCCATCTGAACGTTGCAGAGAACATCGCGTTCGGCCTGCACATCAAAAAGATGAACGCCGCCGAAATCAAGCGCAAGACCCGTGAAATGCTGTCGCTTGTCGGTCTGTCCGGCTTCGAAACACGCGACGTGACCAGCCTTTCGGGCGGTCAGCAGCAGCGTGTTGCGATTGCCCGCGCTCTCGTCTGCGAGCCGCGCGTACTGCTGCTCGATGAGCCGCTCGGCGCGCTCGACCTCAAGCTGCGCAAGGATATGCAGATCGAGCTCAAGCGCATTCAGCAGCGCACCGGCATCACCTTCATCTACGTCACCCATGACCAGGAGGAGGCGCTCACCATGAGCGACCGCATCGTTGTCATGAACCACGGCGTCATTCAGCAGGTCGGCAGTCCGACCGACATCTACAACGAGCCGGAAAACGCCTTTGTTGCGGATTTCATCGGCGAGTCCAACATCATCGACGGCGTGATGCTTGAGGATCGCAGGGTTTCGTTCTGCGGCCGCGAGTTCGAGTGCGTGGACAGGGGCTTCGGCACGAACACCCCGGTGGACGTCGTGATACGTCCCGAGGATCTGCGCCTCGTCTACGCCGGTGACGGCCTGCTGCAGGGCGTTGTGGAGTCCATCGTGTTCAAGGGCGTGCACTACGAGATGATGGTGCGCACCGAACACTTCACCTTCACCGTCCACTCCACCATGGCCGAGCCGGTCGGCAAGACGGTCGGTCTCACCGTTATCCCATTCGACATTCATATCATGCACAAGAGTGCGGAGGCGGAAGCGTGAAAAAGTCATTTGCCTACCCCTACGGCGTATGGATGGCGATTTTTATTATCGCCCCCATTCTGCTTGTCGTGCTCTACGCCTTCCAGACCTCGGACGGCGGCTTTACCCTGGCGAATTTCAGCTATCTGCCGGGCTATCTGCCGATTTTCGGCCGCTCGTTCTGGCTCGCGCTGCTGTCCACCGCGGTGTGTCTGGCGCTCGGCTACCCGATGGCGTATATCATGAGCCGCCTGTCCCCCAGCCGCCAGAGCCTGTGCATGATGCTCATCATGCTGCCGATGTGGATGAATTTTCTGCTGCGCACCTACGCATGGATGTCCATTCTGGAAAACAACGGCTTCCTCAACGGATTTTTCCGCTCGATCGGCCTGATTTCCTTCTTGCAGACGCATTTCGGCTACACGCTCGACTATATCCCGCTCATCAACACGCAGGGCGCCATCGTTCTCGGCATGGTCTACAACTTCCTGCCGTTCATGGTGCTGCCCATTTATACCGTACTCATCAAGCTCGACCGCAAGCTCATCGAGGCGGCGCAGGACCTCGGCGCGCCGACCCACCTCGTGTTCCGCCGCGTTATCGTTCCGCTCAGCATTCCGGGCGTTATTTCGGGCGTCACGATGGTGTTCGTGCCGTCGGTTTCGACCTTCGTCATCTCCCAGATGCTCGGCAGCGGCAAGAATCTGCTCATCGGCGACCTCATCGACCTCCAGTTCATGGGCGGCGCGTATAATCCGCACCTCGGCTCGGCGATCGCACTCGTGATGATGGTGCTGATTTTCCTGTGTATGTGGGTCATGAACAAGTTCGACGACGGCTCGGGCGAGGAAGGAGGTCTGCTGCTGTGAAAAAGTTTTTCCGAAATTTCTATCTGCTGCTGATCTTTCTGTTCCTGTACGCGCCGATCGCGGTGCTCATGCTCTATTCGTTCAACGACTCCAAGTCGCGCCGCATCTGGCACGGCTTTACGACAAAATGGTACGTCGAGCTGCTCGGCGATGCGGATATTCTGCACTCGCTCTACGTCACCCTGCTCGTCGCGGTCATCGCCGCGGTTCTGGCGACGCTGCTCGGCACGGTCGCGGCCATCGGCATCCACAATATGCGCCGCCGCGCGAAAACCGCGTATCTCACGGTGAATAACATCCCGATGTCCTCCTCGGACACCATCATGGGCGTCACGTTCATGCTGCTGTTCGCCGCCATCGGTCTGGACAAGGGCTATCTGACGCTCATTCTCGCACACGTGACGTTCTGCACGCCCTATGTCATCCTCAACGTCATGCCCAAGCTGCGCCAGCTCGACAAGAACGCCTATGAAGCGGCGCTCGACCTCGGCGCGACGCCCCGTCAGGCGCTGCACAGGGTCATCCTGCCCGAGATCATGCCCGGCATCGTGACGGGCGGCATCATGGCGTTCACGATGTCGGTAGACGATTTCGTGGTGTCCTATTTCACCGCCGGCACGACCAGCCAGCCGCTTTCGGTCGTCATCTACTCGATGACGCGCCACCGCATGACGCCGAAAATCAACGCGGTATCGACGCTGCTGTTCCTGTTCGTGCTCGTGCTGCTCGTTATCATCAACGTGCGCCAGTCGCGCGATGAAAAGCGCCGCGAGGCCGCCCGCAGAGAGGGGGCGCTGTCATGAGCCTGAAAAAACACGCGCTTGCGCTTTCGCTCACCGCCGCGCTGTCGCTCGGACTGCTCTCCGGCTGCGGCAGCGACTCGTCCGCGAATGTACTGAACGTTTACAACTGGGGCGAGTACATCGACACCGACCTCATCGACCAGTTCGAGGCCGAAACCGGCATCAAGGTCATCTACAACACCTTCGACTCGAACGAAAACCTGTATTCGCGCATCCAGACCACGAGCTACGATGTCATTATCCCCTCGGACTACGCGATTTCGCGCTTTATCGACGAGGATATGCTTCAGCCGCTGAACTTCGACAACATTCCGAACATGAAGTACATCGACGAGAAGTACACCCACCTCGACTTCGACCCGGAGCAGAAATACTCCGTGCCGTACACCTGGGGCGTTGTCGGCATCGTGTACAACACGAAGTATGTCGATGAAGCCGACATCGGCTCGTGGGACCTGCTGTGGAACCCCAAATATGCGAACCGCACCGCGATGTTCAACAATTCGCGCGACGCGCTCGGCATTGCGCTCATGTACCTCGGCTGCTCGCTCAACACGACCGACAAGGACGAGCTGCGGCAGGCGGCCGACCTCATCATCGCCGGCAAGCCGGTCTATCAGGGCATCTGGATGGACCAGATTCTCGAAAAGCTCCCGGCGGAGGAGATCATCGCCGCGCCCTACTACAACGGTGACGCGGTGACGATGATCGACGAGAACCCCGACCTTGCGTTCTACGTGCCGAAGGAGGGCACGAACCTTTTCGTGGACGCGATGTGCATTCCGAAGAACGCGAAGAACGTGGAGGGTGCGGAGAAGTTCATCAACTTCATGTGCTCGACCGAGGCGGCGATGGCGAACTGGGAATACATCGGCTATTCGAGCCCGCACACGGGCGTATACGAGCAGCTGGACGAGGAAACCAAGTCCGACCCGCTGTATTTCCCGGACACGACCGCCTACCCGACCGAGGCGTACACCAATCTCCCGAAGGAGATTTCGCAGTATTATAATGATCTGTGGGTAGATATATTGACCTGACGGTCAATTCTAAGGGGGACGCTGTCCCCCTTAGATACGCCCCCGGTTCCTTACGAAACCGGGGGCGATAACCCCCTCTCGTCCGCACGGCGGACGAGGCCGCGCCGCCGCGGCGCGGGCAGAGGTATAAAAGTCCGGCAAAGCTGGACTTTTATGGGGAATTTGATGCGGCGCTCTGCGGAGCGCCTGCCCTGCCTGTTCCGGCACAGCCGGAATACGGCAGGGGGTAGCGTTTCTGCGCACTTTGTGCGCGGAAACGCAAAAGGCACGCCTTTGGCGTGCCTTTTTCTTTACAATTTTTCCGTCATTTCCTTCAACTTTTCCGGGTTCATGGCGGGGGTGTTTTTTAGGGGAAATTCCAGACCCAGACGGTCGTACTTTTCTATGCACAGCTTGTGGAAAGGCAGAAATTCGAGCTTTTCGAAGTTCGGATAGCTTTCGGCCTTTTCCTTGACGCGGCGCAGGTGGTCGAGGCTATCGGTGAGGCCAGGCACGACCACGTGCCGTATCCACAGCGGCACGTTCTTCATCGCGGTCAGCTGAAGAAAGCGCTCTATCTGGTCGAAATCCGCGCGGCAGTTCTTGAGATAGTCCGCTTTCGAGAGGAATTTCAGGTCGCAGAGGACTAAATCGGTATGTTCAAGCACCTTTTCCGCCTGCGCGAGGTTTCCCACGCCCGAGGTATCGAGCGCGGTATGCACGCCGTGCTCGTGCAGCTTTTCGAAAAATTCCGCGACGAACTCCGCCTGCATGAGCGGCTCGCCGCCCGTCACGGTCACGCCGCCGCCGTTCTTCCAGTACGGACGGAAGCGCAGCGCCTTGCGCACCAGCTCGTCCGCATCGGTCGGTGTGCCGCCCTCCGTCAGCCACGTATCCGGATTATGGCAGTACACGCACCGCAGCGGACACCCCTGCATGAATACCACATAGCGCACACCCGGCCCGTCTACCGCACCGAGAGATTGAATGGAATGAATGTTGCCGGTCAATCCTGTCACAGTCCTTTCCTTGAAAAAACATGGTCGTATCCTCACCAAAACGTAGGGCGGGGTGACCCCACCCCGCCGCTGTAAATCTGTGCATACCGTTCGAAACGGCGGGCTGAGGGCAGCCCGCCCTACGGGATACCTTGTTGCATTCGGGAACGCTTCCAGAAGAAGATATGGCGTCCCCTTTAGATTTTTTTAGATGGCCTCGTGGAACGTTCTCGAAATAACCTCGCGCTGCTGCTCGCGGCTGAGCTTGTAGAAGTTTACCGCATAGCCGGAAACGCGGATGGTCAGGTTCGGGTACTGCTCCGGATGCTCATACGCCGCCATCAGGGTCTCGCGGTTGAGAACGTTGACGTTCAGATGATGCGCGTTCTGCGCGAAGTAGCCGCCCATGATGGCAGCCAGATTGTTCACCTGTTCCTCCTCGGTCTTGCCGAGTGCGCCCGGCGTGATGGAGAACGTGTTGGAAATACCGTCGCGGCAGTAGGTGTAGCTCAGCTTTGCGACCGAGTTCAGGGACGCGAGCGCACCGGAAACGTCGCGGCCGCTCATCGGGTTTGCGCCCGGGGCGAGCGGTTCGCCGTGACGGCGGCCGTCCGGGGTATTGCCGGTCTTTTTGCCGTACATGACGTTCGAGGTGATGGTCAGGATGGACATCGTATGAATCGCGCCGCGGTACAGCGGGAACTGGGTGAGCGCCTGATAGAACTTCTCGACCTGCCCGCAGGCAATCTGATCTACGCGGTCGTCATCGTTGCCAAACTTCGGGAAATCGCCCTCGATTTCGAAATCGACGATAATGCCGTTCTCCGGGTTGCGGATGGGGCGGACCTTTGCGTACTTGATAGCCGAGAGCGAGTCCGCCATGCAGCTCATGCCGGCGATGCCGAACGCCATCAGGCGGCGGACCTCGGTGTCATGCAGCGCCATCTGGCTCTTCTCGTAAGCGTACTTGTCGTGCATATAGTGAATGGTGTTCATCGCGGAAACGTAGGTCTTGGCCAGCCACGGGCGGTAGATGTCCATGCGGCGCAGAACCTCCTCGTAGTCGAGAACATCGCCCTCCATGACCGGCATTTCCGGGCCGACCTGCTCGAACTTGTTCTCGTCGCGGCCGCCGTTGATGGCCATCATCATGAGCTTCGCGATATTGGCGCGTGCGCCGAAGAACTGCATATCCTTACCGACGCGCATCGCGGAAACACAGCACGCGATGGCATAATCGTCGCCGTAGTACGGACGCATGACGTCGTCGTTCTCATACTGGAGGGCGTCGGTGTCGATAGAGACCTTCGCGATGAACTTCTTCCAGTTCTCCGGCAGATTTTCGCTCCAGAGCACGGTGAGGTTCGGCTCGGCGGCGGCGTTCAGGTTGTACAGGGTGTTGAGCATACGGTAGCTGTTCTTCGTTACCATATGGCGGCCGTCCTCGCCGATGCCGCCGACTGCCTCGGTGATCCACATCGGGTCGCCGCCGAACAGCTCGTTGTACTCCGGGGTGCGCAGGTGACGCGCCATGCGCAGATGCAGCACGAAATCGTCCATGATCTCCTGCGCCTCGGACTCGGTCATGAGGCCGGCCTTGATGTCGCGCTCGAAATAGATGTCGAGGAAGGTGGAGGTGCGGCCGAGGCTCATTGCCGCGCCGTTCTGCTCCTTGATGCCGGCGAGGTAGCCGAAGTACAGCCACTGAACGGCTTCCTTTGCGTTCTCCGCCGGGCGGGTGATGTCGAAGCCGTAGGACGCCGCCATCGCGATCATATCCTTCAGCGCCTTGATCTGGTCGGAAAGCTCCTCTGCGCAGCGGATCTCCTTCTCGGTGGTCGGCACTTCGCCGAGCGCGTCCTTGTCCTTCTGCTTCTCCGCAATCAGGCGGTTCACGCCGTACAGCGCAACACGGCGGTAGTCGCCGATGATGCGGCCGCGGCCGTAAGCGTCCGGCAGACCGGTCAGCAGGCCGACATGACGCGCCTCGCGGACGTCCTTGGTATACGCAGAGAATACGCCGTCGTTGTGGGTCTTGTGGTACTTGAACTCCTCCTCGATTTTCGGGGAGACCTCGTAGCCGTACTGCTTGCAGGCGTCGCGCACCATGCGCATGCCGCCGAACGGGTTGCAGGCGCGCTTGAGCGGCTCATCGGTCTGGAGGCCGACGATCAGCTCGCTGTCCTTGTCGAGGTAGCCGGGGCCGAACGCGGTGATGGTGATAACGGTTTCGGTGTCGATGTTGCGGACGCCGCCCTTTTCGCGCTCCTCGGCGAGCAGGGCATCGAACTTCTCGCGCAGACGGGTGGTGCGCTCGGTCGCGGGTGCGAGGAAGGCACTGTCGCCGTCATACGGGGTATAGTTCTTCTGGATAAAGTCGCGGACGTTGATCTCGTTTTCCCAAACGCCGCCGTTAAAATCGTTCCATGCGTTGTTCATTGAAAATTTCCTCCCATTTGTGGTTTGCTGCCTTATTCTGCCCCAAAAAGGCGACAAAAAAAGACAGCATCGCGTTAAAATAATCACGACACTGCCCAGACGGTCGGCATGAAAACAGGTACAGGCGCACCTGTCTCTGATACGGAACTTCCTGCTCCCCGGTGGTTTGCGCTCCACCTTGTCCGTCAGTTGCAGGAAATCTGTCTGGTATTATGGTAGCACAAAAAGCACCCTGCCGCAAGTGCACAAAACGCCAAAAAAATCGGGCGCAAACAGGCATAAACTGCTCCCGCAATGAAAAACGGAAGATTTGCCTGTCGGCGTCCGATATTTTTCTGTACTGCCGGACTCTCCCGGCGTCGCTTTTCCGCCGAAAGCCGGCGGTTTTCGCATTTCCCGTCCGATTTGGATATTGTGCATAATCCGTTCGGGCGAAAAGCTGCACCGCGCTTACGCCGGGCGGAACCACGCCGGAACAACGTTCTCCCGCGTGTCGCACGCGGAAAAGAGCGCCGCGGCGGCTTTTTCGTACTCGGCGGAATTCTTCGCTTTTTTGATGGCTTTTGCAGGTTTTGCGCTGTTTTCAAACAGGTTTTCGAAGTAAAACCACAGCTCCTTCATGCGGAGCATAGCGATGCGGCTGTCCCCGAACGCCTCGCAGTACCGCGCGAAAAGCGTATCGTGAAACGCCTGAAGCTGTGCCTTGTCGGCGCGTTTTCCGCCGGTCAGCCGCGTCACGAGCGACGGGTCGCCGAGCAGACCGCGCCCGAGCATGACCGCCGAAAGCGCCGGATAGCGGGCGCTCACCTCCTGTGCGTCCCGCTCGCTCACAATATCGCCGTTGTAGCAGACCGGCATCACGCAGCGCGGCAGGGCGGCGGCGAAGTCGCTCTCGCGGACGCGGCCCTTGTAGAAGTCCTGCCGCACGCGCGGATGGATGGTCAGTTCACAGATGGGATAGCGGTTGTAGATTTCAAGCAGGCGGTCGAACTCCTCCGGCTCGTGCACGCCGAGGCGCGTCTTGATGGAGACCGGCACGGTGCAGGCGGAGAAAATTTCGTCCAGAAAGCGGTCGAGCTCGTCCGGATGGGCGAGAAAGCCGGCCCCCTTGCCTTTCGCGGTCACGGTGCCGGACGGACAGCCGAGGTTCAGGTTGACCTCGCCCCAGCCGAGGCTGCCCAGCAGATTCGCCGCCCAGATGAAGTCCGCCGCCGTTTTCGTCAGCAGCTGCGGCACCGCCGGCACACCCTCATTATATTCGGGCAGCACATCGCGCTTCTGGCGCGGCGTCAGCCCCGGCTGCGTGGTCGGGGTGATGAACGGCATGAAGTATTTGTCGATGCCGGGGAAAAATTCGTGATGGGTGCGGCGGAACACGGCACCGGTGATGCCCTCCATCGGGGCAAAATAGTATTTCATGCGGTTCTCCTTGGGCGTTTTACGGTTCGAGCGCCGGCTCTACCCTGCCGCAGAAATGGATTTCGTACTGGTCGATGCAGCGGCGGATGACCTCCTGCGCCTGCTCGCTGCCGAGCGCGTCCGAGGTCGCGGTGTGCTTGTGCTCAAGCGCCTTGTAGATTTCAAAAAAGTGCGAGATCTCGCTTGCGCAGTGCGGCGGGATTTCGCTGATGTCCTTGTAGAAGTTCCATGTCGGGTCCTGGAACGGCACGGCGATGATCTTGTCGTCGATGGCGTCCCCATCGATCATGCGCATGGTGCCAATGGGATAGCAGTCCACCTCCACCATCGGGTCGAGGGTCTCCGAGCAGAAAACCAGAACGTCGAGCGGATCGCCGTCGTCGGCGTATGTACGCGGAATAAAGCCGTAATTCGCCGGATAATGTGTCGAGGTGTACAGGATGCGGTCAAGGCGCAGCAGACCGGTCTTTTTGTCCAGCTCGTACTTTTTCTTGCTGCCGGCCGGTATTTCGATGACTGCGGTGAAATGGGTCGGCGCGATTGCACGGGGGTCGATGTCATGCCAGATGTTTCTCATGTCCTCAATATCCTCCTGTATTTATTATATACAAGTATAACAGAAACATTATTCATTTGCAATCGTCCGGGCGCGGATATTCGTGTCTGAGAAAGAGGAATTTGCAGGATTGTTTTATAAATCCTGCACAAAATCGCACCCTCCCCCACCCACAGAGAGCAGAATGAAATCCCGTCCTCAAACTCCTGCAAAATGGTCAGTTTCTGTATATTTCTTTTGTGCATTTTTTCGTGCAGAAGTTATTGACAAAGCAGTTGCGCTGTTTTAATATGAATATATGAACATATGAGCAATCGTTCATATGTTATTTCGATAAGGAGGCGAGAGCAATGGCAGAACAGGAAAAGCATACCGACTCTGCAACTGCGCAGGAAATAGAAGAGCTGCACGAGCACCACCACCACGATGACGATTGCTGCTGCGGCCACGACCACGGCGAGCACGAGCACCATCACCATCACGATGATGACGACTGCTGCTGCGACCACGACCACGAGCATGAGCATCACCATCACCATGATGACGACGACTGCTGCTGCGGTCACGACCATGAGCACGAGCACCATCACCACCATGATGAGGACGACTGCTGCTGCGGCCACGACCATGAGCACGAGCACCACCACCACCATGATGAGGACGACTGCTGCTGCGGCCACGACCACGGCGAGCACGAACACCACCACCACGAGCACACCGCCGGTGCGCACAGCGTCAAGCGCGTGTACACCCTCCAGAACGTCGGCTGCGCCCACTGCGCGGCGAAAATGGAGGAGCGCATCGGTCAGCTGGACGGCGTGGAGGACTGCGTGCTTGTCTTTGAAACCAAGCAACTGCGCGTGACCGGCGAAAACCCGGACGCCCTGCTCCCGAAAATCCGCGAAATCTGTTCGAGCATTGAGAGCGATGCCAAGGTCATTGCCCCCGCGCCCAAACACTACGGCAAGAACGGCCAGCGCGTCTACACGCTCGAAAACCTCGGCTGTGCCCACTGCGCCGCCAAGATGCAGCACCAGATCAGCCAGCTCGACGGCATTGACGACTGTGTGCTCGTCTACGAAACCAAGCAGCTGCGCGTCAAGGGCGAAAACCCGGACGCCCTGCTCCCGAAAATCCGCGAAATCTGCTCGAATATCGAGAGCGAGGTCAAGGTCATCGCCCCCGAGGAGGAGCAGGAGGACGAGAAAGACGGTCACCCTCTCGCGGAAATGCTGAGCGGCGCGGCGCTCTTTGTCGCGGGTCTGGTCATTCCGGTGACGGCGGTCAAAATCGTTCTGATGGTCGCGGCGTATCTGCTGCTCGGCCGCCACGTTCTGCTGACGGCGGTCAAGAACATCGGCCGCGGACAGGTATTCGACGAAAACTTCCTGATGGCGGTCGCGACCATCGGCGCATGGGCGGTCGGCTCGTTCGATGAGGCAGTCGGCGTCATGCTGTTCTACCGCGTCGGTGAATACTTCGAGGACCGCGCCGTAGACCGCTCCCGCAAGCAGATCATGGACGCCATCGACCTGCGTCCCGAAACCGTGAACCTCGTAAAGCCGGACGGCAGCGTTGAAGTTCTCCCTGCGGAGCAAGCCGAAGTCGGCGACCTCGTTCTCGTCCGTCCGGGCGACCGCGTACCGCTTGACGGCGAGGTTGCCGAGGGCGAGACCCGTCTGGATACCTCGGCTGTCACCGGCGAGCCGGTTCCGATCCGCGTTTCGACCGGCGACTCGGTCATTTCCGGCTGCGTCAACACGGACGGCGCGGTAAAGATCCGCGTCACCCACGTGCTCGCGGAGAGCATGGTGCAGCGCATTCTGGACAGCGTGGAGAACGCTGCGGCCCGCAAGCCGAAAATCGACCGCTTCATCACCCGTTTCTCCCGCGTCTATACCCCGGCCGTGGTGCTCATTGCCCTGCTGACCGCCATCGTCCCGAGTCTTGTCACCGGCGACTGGCACAAGTGGGTCTACACCGCGATGACCTTCCTCGTTATCTCCTGCCCGTGCGCACTGGTGCTCAGCGTGCCGCTGACCTACTTTTCCGGCATCGGCGCCGGCTCCAAGCGCGGCATTCTGTTCAAGGGCGGCGCGTCGCTTGAGGCGCTGAACAACGTCAAGACCATCGTCATGGACAAGACCGGCACCATCACCAAGGGCAACTTTGTCGTACAGCACATCGTTCCGGCGGCAGGCGTTCCGCTCGACGAGGGGCAGCTGCTCTGGCTCGCCGCCATGTGCGAGGGCGCGTCCACCCACCCGATTGCCCGCTCCATCCTCACCGCATACGAGGAAAAGGGCACGGCGGCCGGAAGCGGAACGGTCGAAAACATCCGCGAACAGGCCGGCGAGGGCGTTGAAGCAACGCTCGAGGGCAAAAAGCTGCTCTGCGGCAACGTAAAGCTCATGAACCGCAACGGCATCGACCTTTCCGGCTACCACGGCACGCCGGGCAGCACCGAGGTGCTTCTTGCGCTGAGCGGCCGCTTCCTCGGCCATATCGACATCGCGGACACGGTAAAGCCGGACGCCAAGCAGGCCATCGGCCGCATGAAGGCACAGGGCCTTACGACCGCCATGCTGACCGGCGACGGTCAGGCAAGCGCGGACGCCGTGGCGCAGGCGGTCGGCATCGATGAGGTACACGCGCAGCTGCTGCCGCAGGATAAGCTGAGCGCGCTCGGCAAAATCCGCGGCAAGAACGGCGCGGTCATGTTCGTCGGCGACGGCATCAACGATGCTCCCGTACTTGCGGGCGCGGACGTCGGCGCGGCGATGGGCAGCGGCGCCGATGCAGCTATCGAGGCGGCGGATGTCGTGTTCATGAAGGC
>OODU01002727.1_pt1 | contig 14710 bp, 10 predicted proteins | sample 1671171 | NCBI WGS metagenome assembly OODU01 (sample SAMN06348129, study PRJEB24527) | human gut metagenome | biome: human gut; feature: ankylosing spondylitis patient; material: feces | host: Homo sapiens | place: China | collected 2015-10
TTTTTTTCAAGCAGAAGACGGCATACGAGATTCAAGTGTGACTGGAGTTCAGACGTGTGCTCTTCCGATCTTCTGGAGGGACTTATCCTCATAGCTGTGGCCGTTGACCGTGACGATGCCGTTCGTGTTCTCGTTGACGACGATGCCGTTGGGGTTCATGCAGAACGTACGGACGTTGTCCTCGAACTTTTCCGTGCGGTAGACGATCTTGCTCTCGTAGAGCTCGTCGGTCAGGTGGGAGAAGACGACGGCGGGGATCTCGACGCGCACGCCGATATCGACGCGGTTCGACTTCGTGGGGATCTTGAGCTCCTGGCACACGCCCTCCATCCACTTGCTGCCGACGCGGCCGACGGAGACGATGCACTTGTCGCAGGTATAGTCCGTCTCGCCGACGGTGACACGGTAGCCTTCGCCCTCGCGGGCGATGGTGGTGACGGGAGAATCGAAGTAGAAGTCGACCTTGTCCTTGAGCAGGTCATAGAGGTTCGAGAGCACGACGAGGTTCACGTCCGTGCCGAGATGGCGGACGGAGGCGTCGAGCAGATTCAGCTTATTCTGGATGCAGAGCTTTTTGAACTTCGTGCCGGCGGTGGAGTAGAGCTTCGTGCCCTCGCCGCCGTAGGCCATGTTGATCTCGTCGACATACTCCATCAGCTCCGTTGCTACTTTTTTGCCGATGTACTCGTACAGCGTACCACCGAAATCGTTGGTGATATTGTATTTTCCATCAGAGAATGCGCCAGCTCCGCCAAATCCGCTCATAATGGAGCAGGATTTGCACTTGATGCAGGCCTTGATCTTATCTCCATCGATCGGGCAGTGACGCTTCTTCAAAGAATAACCGGAATCGAACACTGCGATCTTCTTGCCGCTGCACTTTTTGGTAAGTTCATAAGCGGAATAGATACCGCCCGGACCTGCTCCTACAATGATGACATCATACTTCATATTTCTTTCAAAACTCCTTCTTATACTTCTCTGTTTTCTTTGCTATGCGTCACGTATGCAGAGGTAAAACCTGCTTTGCGGATCTTATCTGCTGCGCGGCAGTCCTCAAATGTAGTCATACCGCATTCGTCGCGCACAAAAACAGAGAATCCATTGGATTCTCTGTTTTTATAACCAGTCTTAAAAATACTTCTTGCTGCCCCAGAGGTTCGCCTTTTTTAAATCCCGGTACTCGTTGTAGGCTTTTTCCAGGATCTGCTTCTCGTTGGAGAATTTCAGAAGATGGTACGCCTCATAAAACTTGTAATACCCGGAATCCACAAAATGCTCTTCCCGTTGTGGTTTACTGTAATAGCTGTCTGCCATCATCAGATACCAGTGTACGTCTTTCTCCACCATATCCTGCGGCGTGTTAAAGGAATAAGAGCTCTTTCCGATATACTTGATAATGGAAGCGCTGACACCGGTTTCTTCTTTGACCTCGCGAAGAGCGGTCTCCTTGTATTCCTCTCCTGCTTCTACAGTTCCCTTTGGAAGGACCCAGCCCTCATACTTGTTCTTGTAATTCTTATAGAGAACCAGGATCTTGCCGCGAAATATAACCACACCTCCACAGCTCGTTGCTTCTATCATTGCAATTCCTCCTGTTGCACCGTGTCACAAACACGGTGTTGGTGTGTCGCATAGACTGGCTTTAGTATACCTCTATTTCGGACAACTTGCAAGTTTCTTATTGCGTTACTTTATTTTATTTATGAAGCTCCCGGAAAATCTTCTCAGGTGTGACCGGAAGCTCACGGATCTGCACGCCGGTCGCATTGGCTACCGCGCCTGCGATCGCCGGGGATGGCGTGTTGATGACAACCTCACCGATGGATTTGACACCGAACGGTCCGGTCGGCTCGTAGCTGCTCTCAAACTCCACGCGGATATTGCCGACATCGACACGGCTCGGAAGCTTGTACTGCATAAAGGAATTCTCATAAACCTGTCCTTTTTCGGAGCGGGTCACATCCTCAAACATCGCCATACCAATGCCCTGTCCCAGACCACCTTCGGTCTGGACGCGGACCAGTGCCGGGTTGATCGGGGTTCCACAGTCTACGACTGCCACATAGTTGACCAGCTCAAAGTCACAGGTTTCCTTGTCCATCTCGATTTCCGCGATACCAACCATAAACGGAGGCGGAGATACCGGTGAAGAATGGCTTTCGGTCACCTCGAGTGCCTTTCCATTGTTCGCCATGGCACGGTTTCCGATATCTTTTAAGCTGATCGCAGCGGAGCCGTCCTTTGCCATCACCCGTTCGCCGTCAAATTCTACTTCCTCTGGCGTTTTTTCCAGATACTCTGCTCCCTTTTCGGTGATCAGACGGATCATGGACTTCGATGCCTTCACAGCTGCCATACCAGTGAGGTACGCGGTACTGGACGCATAAGAGCCGGAATCGTACGGAGAAACATCCGTATCAACACCATGGGATACGATATTGTCAAGATCACACCCCAGCACATCTGCCGCAATCTGGGCCAGTGTTGTATCGCAGCCGGTACCCATGTCGGAAGCACCCAGCATCAGGGTGTAGAAGCCGTCGTCATTTAACTTCAGGGTAATGGAACCCACGTCACAGTTCGAAATCGCAGAACCCTGCATGGACATCGCCACGCCTACGGAACGCACCTTTCCATTGCCCATATCGCGGCACGGGTATTTTTCATCCCAGTGGATCAGTTCCTTGGCTCTTGCCAAACAGCGGTCCAGCGCACAGCTGTTTGCTGTTTCGCCGTAATAGGCCGGCATGAAGTCACCCTCATGTACCATATTTTTCTCACGAAGGACCGTCGGGTCCATATGTAATTCCCGCGCAAGCTCATTGACTGCAGATTCCAGTGCAAAAATGCCCTGCGTCGCACCATAACCACGGTACGCACCTGCAGACATGGTATTGGTGTAAACCACATCATAAGCGAATCGATATGCTTTGGTTGTGGAGTACAGCGGGATCGATTTGTGTCCAGACAGACCAACCGTGGTCGGCCCATGCTCGCCAAATGCTCCGGTATTCGACAGGGTATAAATGTCAATTGCCTGGAAAATTCCATTTTCATCGGCTCCGAGCCTTACATGGACCTCCATCTCGTGGCGCGGGGAGGATGCGATCTGGGACTCATAACGGGTGTAGATCAGCTTCGCCGGTTTTCCGGTCTTCCACGTAACCAGTGCCGGATACACCTCGGTCACAACCGTCTGCTTTGCACCGAAGCCACCGCCAATTCTTGGCTTTAAGACACGCACCTTTGATTTTGGGATATCCAGCGCATGTGCCACGATCCGGCGCACATGGAACGGAATCTGTGTCGAAGAAGTAACATTTAAGCGGCCATATGCATCCATGGTCGTAAAAGTACGGAACGTCTCCATCATCGCCTGCTGGTTTGCTTTGACATGATACGTATGGTCAATGACATGTGCACAGCCTGCTAAGATAGCATCGACATCCCCGTTGCTATCCTCGTCGGAAGCACAAAGATTCCGTTTGTTATCTGCACCGACCGGGCACAGACTTTTCCAGCTGTCCTCCGGATGTACCAGGATCTTATTGTCCTTGGCTGTGTGAAAATCCAGAACCGGCTCCAACACCTGATATTTTACCTTAATCAGACGCAGTGCCTTATCAACCGCTTCTTCCGTCTCACCTGCCACAATCGCAACTGCATCTCCAACGAAACGGACTCTCTGGTCCAGGATCAGGCGGTCATACGGACTTGGCTCCGGAAAAGTCTGACCCGCCATGGTAAAACGCTTCTGGGAACAGTCTTTATAAGTCAGGATCGTCTCGATTCCCTCTACCTTCAAGGCTCTGGAAAGATCGATCTCTTCGATCCATGCATGCGCATGAGGGCTGCGCAGCAGTTTCACGATCAGGCAATCCTTGGGAGCAATATCATCGGTGTAAAGAGGTTTTCCGGAAAGAAGTGCTTTTGAATCTTTTTTCACCACTGAAGTTCCTACATATTTTTTCTTTGGTTCCATGGTCTACGCCTCCTTTTTCCGGTTTAAGTACTTTTCCAGTGCACGCAGCTGACTGGCATATCCGGTACAGCGGCATAAATTTCCAGCCAGATATTCCCTTACTTCATCCGTCGTCGGGTTTACCAGTTCCCGCTCCATGGCCAGCACATTCATGATCAGGCCCGGGCTGCAGAAACCGCACTGGTCAGCACCTTCTCTCGCGAGAAAGCCTGCAAATTCTTCGGATTCCTTCTGAAGCCCTTCCAGCGTGGTGATTTCGTGTCCGTCCGCTCTTGCCGCAAGGACCGAACAAGAAAGCACCGGCTTTTTGTCCAGCCATACCGTGCAGAGACCGCAGTTCGATGTCTCACATCCGCGCTTTACGCTGTAACAGCCCTTTTCGCGGACCAGGTCTAAAAGCAGGGTATCTGCCTTGATCTCTGCCTCAGTCTTTTTTCCGTTTAATATCAGTGTGATCTTCATCTTATGCCTCCTCCCCATTTAATGCTTCCATCAGCCGTCTCACATAGATTTCTGCCAGAGACTTCCGGTAATCCGCGCTGCCCCGCAGATTACTGCCAAAAGAAAACTGGCTGACTGCTTCCTTCGCCTGCTCCGAAAGTTCACAGCCGGTCTGGACCGGCCGTACCACAAGCGCTGCTTTGGAAGGTCTTGCACCCACAGAAAGGTACCACATATCGTCTTTTTTTGCTGCCGCAACCGCGATCAGTGGGAAATCGGTCTTGGAACGGCGCTGGCTGACATAAGCGGCTTTTCTGCCGTCCTTTTTGATGATGATACGAACCAGGATATCCCGCTCATATTTCATCTTTGCAAATTCTTCCAGGGAAACGGTTCCACCCTTGTATAACTCCACATACGTATCCAGAACCATCATGCAGGTTAAAATATCCGAAAAACCGAAACGGCCAAAAATACTGCCGCCCACAGTAGCGCCGTTGCGGAACTGGGTTCCCACGATCCAACGGGTACATTCCCTAAAAACTCCGTCAAAATACTGGTTTAAGCTCTCATGAAGTTCCAGATCCCGCAGACTGCACATACAGCCGATCCGGAATTCTTCTTCCGTTTCCTCGATCTGACCGAGTCCGAGACCACTTAAGTCGATCACCGTATTCCGGTTTCCATTTCCCATTTTGAGCCACATCATGCCGCCGACCAGAACATTGCTTTTTTTCTGGTTCAGCGCGTATGCCTGTTCAAGGCTTTCTGCTTTCACATACTCCTTTGCATGAAACATGCGCCTTCCTCCTTCGTCACTCCTAAATATTGTTTGTGTAAACGGTATATCACTCTATTTTATCTTGAAAAATAGGTATCAAAAATTGTTCTGGCGATCGGTGCTGCCACATGGCCGCCCGAGCCCGCCTCTTCCACCAGGACCGTTACCACCAGCTTCGGATCCTCCGCCGGGGCAAATCCGGTAAACCATGCGTGGGTTTCTTTTCCTGTTTCAAATTCCGCAGATCCGGTTTTCCCGGCTACGGAATACGCATCCGTGCGGACACCCGAACCGGTTCCATCTGTCACTACACTGCGCATAAACATCGCCAGGGTATCCGCTTCCGCAGAGGTCATGAAATTTCCATAGGAAGAAGGCAGGAATTTCTTTACCTCTTCTCCTGCTGCGGATTCCACATGGTCGATCAGATATGGTTTCATCAGCACACCGCCATTGGCAATGGCTGCCGTGATCATGGCATTGTGAAGCGGCGTCATCTGGGTGTTGCCCTGGCCGATGGCGGTCTGCAGCCGCTCCCAGTCCGAAGCACCGGTTCCCATCGCAAAAGAACTCTTGCTGTAAGCCAGGGACAAGGGAAGGTCCCGGTTAAACAAAAGCTCATCCGTTGTGCGCTTCATATGCTCCAGATCCATGGTAAGCCCAAGGCTGGCAAACGCACCGTTGCAGGAATTGGCAAATGCCTGCAAAAGGGACTGGTGCCCATGGGCGGTTCCATGGTAACAGGAGATCTTGTAGTCTCCATATTCATAACTTCCGTCACAATCGAAAGTAAAGCCTTCCCAGGTATCCGGATGCTCCCGGATGTATTCCAGAAGCGTAACGATCTTAAACGTCGATCCCGGCGGATAAAGCCCCTGGGATGCACGGTTTAACAGCTGCGCCTCGGTATTATCCCCGGAGATCAGGCTCTCCCACTGACTGCTCAGCTGGTTCGGATCAAACCCGGGCTTCGAGACCATGGCAAGGATCTTTCCGGTGTCCGGCTCCATTACCACAACAGCGCCCTTCCGGTCTCCAAGCGCATCAGAAGCCGCCTGCTGCAGCTGCACATCCAGCGTGGTCACCACCTGATCGCCCAGATTTTTTACATCCGAAAGCTCATTGACTGCCTGCTCCACCAGATTCATGTGGGAGCTTAGCAGATAAAAGTTTGCCAGCGATTCCAGACCGGTTTTTCCCTGGTCAGAATAACCGACCACATGGGCAAATAAACTGCCATACGGATATTCCCGCACCTCGGTTCCATCCTCCGCGACATTGGTTTTCGCTAAGACGGTTCTGTCGCTGCTTAAGATCTCTCCGCGGATGATCCGGTCAGAAAAGCTGTCCAGACGCGCATTATAGGAATTGTTGATGACCGTCTCACTCTGCACCTGCAGAAAATAGCCGAAATAGCCCATCAGACAGACAAACAGCCCCACCATCACATAAGTAATAAACAGGATGTTACTGTCTGTCCGCTTTTCCTTCAGGCGTTTTCCTGTTTTCTTCTTTTCAGTCGATTTCATCGTAGTCCTCCTCATCATTCCGCTTCAGAATGTAAAGGCCCTGAATCACCCCGAAAATGATAAAGGTACTCAAGATAGAACTTCCGCCATAGCTGACAAACGGAAGGGTCACTCCGGTTGACGGGATGAACTTGGTCACACCTCCAACCGTCAGAAAAATCTGGACTGCATATACCATGGCAAGCCCGAACGCGATCAGCTGAAAGAACAGCGCCTGCATCTGCGCTGCCAGAAGCACAAACTGCAAAAAGCAGCCAAGGCAGACAAACAGCACACAGAGGGCAAAAATTCCGCCCAGCTCTTCCGAGATTGCCGCAAAGACGAAGTCCTTTTCCACGACCGGGATCTTATACGGCATACCCTGGTAAAGTCCCATGCCAAACCAGCCACCCGTACCGATGGCAAACAGCGACTGCGTGATCTGGTAGCCGCGGTTATCGATGTCTGCCCACGGATTTTTCCAGGCCGCTACACGCGTCCGCACATGGGCAAACAGCTGGTACGCAACCACTGATGCCCCGCACCCGCTGATGAGTCCGGAAAAAAGGTAAAGCCAGCTGCCCGTTGCCACAAACAGCATGGTCAGATACGTCAGAAAGAAGATCAGCGCACTTCCAAGGTCCTTGGAGAGCACCAGTACCAGCACATAGGCAGCCGCCATGGCGGTTGTCTCTGCGATGGTCCGAAACTCCGTATCTCGGTAAAACATGCATGCCACAAAAAATACGAACAGGATCTTAACAAACTCCGACGGCTGAAATGCAATGCCCGCGATGTTCACAGAAAGCTGCGCTCCAAAGCTGTTGTTTCCGATCACCCACACCACGATCAGCAGTGCCAATCCCGCAAAGCCGTACACCCACGGGATTTCTGCCAGCTGCCAGACCCGCTCCAAAATAAATGGAATGATCCAGGTCACCAGTGCGGAAATAGCAACGATCACAAACTGACGGATCGCCTTGTCAAAATCCAGACGGGTCAGAATGATGAATCCGACACACAGCAGCATACACATGTTATTGACTAAAAGTCTTGACCTCTTTGGATAAAAAATCTTGTAAAGCCCCATGTAAACGGCCAGAAAGATCACCTGAGCCAGATAAAACAGGAGCACCCGCTCATCCTCAGATTTTAAAAACAATACCGCATATGCGACAAAATGCATCAGAAACATCGTGATATTCTGCCGGATGCAGACACTTCCCTGCCGGTCCGGGTCATGAAACCGGAAATAACTGAAATTCCAATAAGTGTATGCGGCGATCAGAAGGATCATCAGGTATTTGGATACTTCAATTACAATATTGATCATAAACGGTTATTCTACGCCTCTCTTAAAATGCCCCCGTGTAAAGTCTTTCAGCGGGTCCTTGGTATCTTCTCCGTGCAGGAAATGATCCGCGAATGCATCCAGGATTTCTTTCATCTGCTCCGGTGACTCCATGGTAAACGCCAGACGCAGCGCCCCCGGCTGTAGACGGCTGACCAGCTTTTCCTGACCGAGCAGCGAAAGCGGGCTCGGATTGTAGATGGTGTTGTAGCAGAACCGGCAGAAATTCTTTACCGGAAGCTCTTTTCCAGTGCGGTCCTTCATCTTTAAAAGCTCCGGCTTTTTCGTGCAGCCCTTCGTTGTGCGCACAATGCACTGGGCCGATACCATAGCCGGAAGGTAACCGTACACAAACAGCTCCATCTGCTCACATCCCAGTGTCTCCAGTTCCCTGCTGTTTAACTCCAGCGGAAGGGTCATGCGGGAAATGCCAAGCTGCTCCATCTGCTCTCTGGCCAGATGGTTCATCACATAAAGGTTTGCATCGGAAACCAGGGGGATTTCATCCACTCCCTGTTCCTTTAAGAAGAAGATCTCATCCAGGGATTTTACCACCAGTTCATCAAAGCCTGCTGCCTTTAACGCAGCCATATGCTTCTTAAAATAGGTTTCCGCTTCCGTGCGAAAAATATGAGGCAGCATCAGACTGCACTGTTTTCCCTGCTCATGGCATTCCTTCACAGCCGTTTCCCAGGTCTCCGGTCCGAAGCTGCAGGAATCCAGATAGATGCGGCTGACATCCAGATGGGCAATGGCCGTGCTTAACAGACGCGGCTCCTCAAGGGAAATGTGGAGACCGGTTCTGTCCGTGGCTGCTTCCTGGGCTGCTTCCACGATCCGGAGTGTTTCTGAATCCTGAATGTTTTCTGATACCACGGCAGTTTCTGCGGTTCTTCCTTTTTCTGTTTTGCCGCATGTCTCTGTTTTATCACAAGTTTCTGCGGTTCTGTCTGCACCAGACTCCTGCTCTACCACTCTGGAAAAAGGTGCCAGCAGTTTCTCTTCCATCTGCTCTAAGACTTCCCGGCGCAGTTCATTCAATACCTGTACCGGTACAAAACAGTTTCCAGAGATTTCCGCAGTCAGATTTTCAAAATAGAACGGTGTATTTCCCGTCTTGTTCAACTGCTTTAACAGTTTTTCCTCGCCCATTGGCTGGTTCTGCGCCGTCAGAACCTCTGCTCCCGTAACTTCCACATACGGATTCTGGTCAGCAGCTTCTTCCAAAAGCAGCTCCGGCGCCGCACACCAGAGTGCAAACTTCAACGGCTCACCTTCCTTTACCGTCACATGACCGGAAAGTGGCTCCTGCTTCTTTTTATTCACATAATCGCGGTCCAAACGGTCAAACAATGCCTGGTTTCCTTCACGAAACGCCGGTTTTTCTTTTAATGCGACCATCTCCCGGCCATTGTGATGGAGGTAGTAACCATCCGTAAAGCCACCACGGTCAAACAGATCCAGCAGCATTTTCCGGTCAGCCGGATCTACCTTATAGCCGTCCCGGCCATGTTCCAGATAATAATCCGCATATTTGCGGTAAATGCTCACGACACCGGCCGTGTAACGCGGACTCTTCATTCTGCCCTCGATTTTTAAGGAATAGACGCCGGACTCAATCACATCCGGGAGAATGTCGAGGGTGCAAAGATCCTTTAAACTCAAAACATAGCGATTATCTCCTGACTTTTTGTCATTTTTCTTCCTGTTATCCCATGTTTTCGCTGTCTTTTTTCCCTCGGCCATCTGGTGGATCGCACCTTTCAGAGGTGTCCCACCTACCGTCAGCACATCGTATGGAAGTCTGCACGGCTGTGCACATCTGCCACGGTTTCCGCTCCGTCCGCCAATGAGACTGCTAAGCAGACACTGTCCGGAATAGCAGTAGCACAATGCACCATGGACGAAGCTCTCGATTTCTACATCCACATGATCGCGGATCTGCGCGATTTCCTGCAAAGAAAGCTCACGCGCTGTTACCACACGGGTCGCACCAAGCTCCTTTAAGATTTTTGCGCTGCGCCATCCTGTCACCGTCATCTGTGTGCTTGCGTGGATCGGAAGATCCGGGAAATGCTCGCGGATAAATTTCCACACACCCAGATCCTGAACGATCACCGCATCCAGTCCCCGCTCATAGTACGGTTTTAAAAAATCATAAAGCTGGTCCAACTCCTCTTCCTTAACCAGCGTATTGACTGTCATATAAAGACGGCAGCCATGCAGATGTGCGTAATCGATCGCTTTCAGGAACTGATCCTCTTCTGGATTATCTGCATAGGCGCGGGCACCAAACCGGCTGCCACCCATATAAATAGCATCCGCTCCCGCATGGACCGCTGCCATCATACTTTCCATTGACCCAGCCGGAGCCAGGATTTCTACACGTGAATTCAAAACTTCCTCCTATTAACAATTCCAGGGCAAAATCCAATCAGCGGATGCACCTCCGGTGCTTTCCTAATATGCAATGCAAAGAAAGGGAGTCCCGATCTGATTCGAAACGTCCCTCCTTTCTTGCCCCTGTATATCTGATATCATTACCGTTCACGCGTTGCGCAAAAAGGAACTCTAATATTGTATCCTTTAACGGATAAAATGACGGTTTGGATGTGTTGCTGCCGCCAAAGCCTCCCTAAATGCCGCCTGCTTTGCCAGGTCGTCTGCCTCTTTTTGTTCTTCCGGTGTTTTTACTGCCTTCGGAAGAACGGAAGCTACCTGCTCTCTGGCCGCTGCAGATGTTACAGTCTCTGTTGCCTGCTCTGGCTTTTTCTCTGCAGTTGGTTGTACTGTTGGCACTCCCTGCTCTGCAGTTGAAGCAGCCTGTTCTACCGGCTGAACTGCTGATGCTGACTGTTTCAAGGTTTCCAGTTCCAGTCTTACACTCTCGCCATCTCTCTGTGCTACTTCAAGTTTGATCCGCATCTGCTCTGTTTCTGCTTTCGCCTCAGCGAGCGCTGCTTTTAATTCTGCCTCGGTATGCTCTGCTGCTTCCCGGGTCTGTCTCAGTTCACGGGCTGTTTCCTCTGCAGTCGTGCGAATGCTTTCAAGCTCGCCGGCTGCTTTCTGCTTCTCCTCGCGTGCCTCATCAAGCTCCATAACTGCCATTTCCGTTTCGTCATGTGCCTGGGAAAGCTCTTGTTTTGCGGTCTCTGCCTCGCTCTTGGCCTGGGCAAGCTCCTGCCTCGCAGTCTCTGCCTCGGTTCTGGCCTGGGCAAGCTCCTGTCTTGCGGTCTCTGCCTCGGTCCTGAGCTGGGACAATTTCTCTTTTGCAGCCTCTGCTTCACTTCTAAACTGAGTCAGTCCCTGCTTTGTACTCTCTGCTTCACTTCTGCTCTGGGCAAGTTCCTGCTTCGCACTCTCTGCTTCATTTCTGCTTTGAGCAAGTTCCTGTTTCGCACTCTCTGCTTCACTTCTGCTCTGAGCAAGTTCCTGCTTCGCACTTTCTGCTTCATTTCTGCTCTGAGTAAGTTCCTGCTTCGTACTTTCTGCCTCAGTTTTGATTTTGGACAGTTCCTGTTTCACAGATTCGTTTTCTGCCTTTGTCTGGGCAAGCTCCTGTCTCGCAGTCTCTGCCTCACTTCTGGCCTGATTAAGCTCCTGCTTTGCAGTCTCTGCCTCGCTTCTAGCCTGATTAAGCTCCTGCTTTGTAGTCTCCGCCTCAGTTCTAAGCTGGGACAATTCCTGAATCGAAGAAGCATTCTTCAAGTGAGCCTGCTGCAACTCATTTTCTGCTGCACTTTGCTCAGACTGCAGCTTCGCAAGTTCCTCGCGTACTGCCTCCAGCTCCTGTTTCAACTGATCCGACTCTGCAGATTTTCCTTCCAAATCTTTTTTCAGTTGTTCTGTTTCCTCAGTCTTTTCTTTCAGATTCTGCTTTAATGCTTCTGCATCTGCTTTCGCACTCTCGGCCGCATTTCTTGCCGCTTCTGCCTCCGCCTTTGCGTTTTCAGCCTCGCTTCTTGCCGCCTCTGCTTCCGCCTTTACGTTTTCAGCCTCACTTTTTACGGTTTCTGCTTCTTCCTGCGTAGCTTCTATTGCATTTCTTGCAGTTTCAGCTTCTGCCTTTGCATTTTCCAGTTCCATTCTGGCATGCTCCAGACTTGCTTCTACCGTCTTTGTTTCCGCTTTTGCAGCTTCTGTCTCACTTCTCGCTAACGCAGTTTCCTCACGTGCCGCTTCCGCTTCCGCAACCGCAGCTTCCTGCGCTGATACAGCGGCTGCTTTTTCCTGACGGACTGCCTCAGTCTCTGCTTTTGCCGCAGCAAGCTCCTGTCTTGCTGCCTCGCAGCGGTTCTTCAAAGCCTCGATTTCCTGCCCGGCTGTCTCCAGCTTTTCCTTCGCAGCTTCCAGTTCCTCCCTGTCTTTTAACGGGGCAGCCTTCGCCACCTCCAGCTCACGGGACTGCGCATCCAGCTTCATCTGTGTGGTGATCAGCTCATGCTTTAAGCTGTAAGCATCCTTCTCCAGCTCTTCCTTCTGCTGCTCCAGACCGTCTGCACGCATCTGCTCTTTAAAATAATCATCAGAAAGGTTCAGCTGAATGGTCAGATTCTGGTATTCCGGGCTTTGTCTGGAAAAACCATTCAGTTTCCGCACTGCTCCGATCTTTTCATTTAAATACGCTGCAACCTGTCTTAAATACGCTTCATCTTCCTCGCCGCCCAGCGTAAAAACGGTTCCATCTATAAACACTTCCGTGTAATTTTTCTTTTCCATGAAATTTCCTTATAAAATAAATCAATTAATTTAAAATACTGTATACATGTTTCTATCAATTCGCACTCATTTTAACATATTCCATCCGTCTCAACAAGAGTGTTTTGTTACTATAACTACTTTTCACTTTCTTTATAAGGAATGTCCAGATGCTGGTAAGCCAGTTGGGTTGCCACACGGCCGCGCGGGGTCCGGTTTAAAAAGCCATTCATAAGAAGGTATGGCTCATAAACATCCTCCAGCGTGCCTGCATCCTCGCCGAGAGCTGCCGCCAAAGTTTCCAGTCCTACCGGACCTCCTCCAAATTTCTCGATCATCATGAGAAGAATGCTCCGGTCGTTATTATCCAGACCAACCTTGTCCACATCCAGAATGTCCAGTGCAAAATCCGCCACCTGTTTGGTGATGACTCCGTCATATTTTACCTGTGCGAAATCGCGGACCCGCTTTAACAGGCGGTTTGCCAGACGCGGCGTTCCGCGTGAACGTCTTGCGATCTCCGCAGCACCCTCCGGATCAATTCCGACACCAAGCACTGCTGCCGAGCGCTCTACGATTACCTGCAGCTCTGCCGGTGTATAAAACTCCAGCTTCTGTACCACACCAAAACGGTCACGCAGCGGCGCTGTCAGAAGTCCCGCTCTTGTCGTTGCCCCCACAAGGGTAAAATGCGGCAGATCCAGCCGGATAGAGCGGGCAGAAGATTCCTTTCCCAGCATAATATCGATTGCAAAATCCTCCATAGCCGGGTAAAGCACCTCCTCTACCTGACGGTTCAGACGGTGGATTTCGTCTACAAACAATACATCTCCCTCCTGGAGATTGTTTAAAATGGCCGCCATCTCTCCCGGCTTTTCAATGGCCGGACCGGAAGTCACCTTCATATGAACGCCCATCTCGTTGGCAATAATGCCAGAAAGCGTTGTTTTTCCCAGTCCTGGCGGTCCGTAAAACAGCACATGGTCCAGCGATTCGCCGCGCGCCTTTGCCGCGTCGATGTAGACCTTTAAATTATTTTTGATTTTTTCCTGTCCTATGTATTCGTCTAACAGCTGAGGACGAAGATTAGGCTCTATGACCTTGTCTTCTTCCGTCACCTCAGTGGTAATGATCCGTCGTTCCATTTCCTGCTCCAATACTGATTTTTAATCGTTCTGCACCTGCATACCTGCATGATTTTGGTGAACTGCACCTGCATTGAATAACCAAGGATTCCCGCTTGTTATCCTAAAATGCCAGAAATTTCAGCGATGCCTTCAGCACAGCTTCCGCATTCATGCCTTCCTTGATTTCTACCTGCCGCACAGCTTTGGTTGCTTCTGTCGGTGAGTAACCAAGAGCAACCAGTGCTTCAATCGCCTCTTTTCCTGCTCCATCCACACCAGAAGCCGCTGCAGCAACATTTGCCTCGGCCTGTCCACCCGCAAACTGCAGCGGGAGCACATCATCCATGCTAATCTTGTCCTTTAAATCCAAAATCACACGCTTTGCTGTCTTCGGGCCAATGCCCGGTGCTTTTGCGATTGCCTTGGCATCCTCCGCTATGATCGCCATGCGAAGATCGTCCGGGGTGAGGGAAGAAAGAATTCCAAGCGCTGCCTTCGGGCCGATGCCATTTACACCGAGAAGCTGGTTAAACATCTTTAAATCCTGACGGCTTAGAAAGCCGTAAAGCGTCATGGAGTCTTCTTTCACCTGAAAGGAGGTATAGACCTTCATCTGCTCCCCCACATGAGGAAGCCGGTCCAGCACAGACAGCGGAACGTGAATGTTCCACCCAATGCCTCCCGACTCAATTACCACCGTATCTTCCCAGTATTCTTCTAATGTTCCTTTGATATATGAAAACAAATGACTGACCTGACCTTTCCTAATATCCTTTTATCATGTTTTTTATTCTAGCATATCAAACTGCCTGACGCAAG
>OODU01002734.1_pt1 | contig 14688 bp, 12 predicted proteins | sample 1671171 | NCBI WGS metagenome assembly OODU01 (sample SAMN06348129, study PRJEB24527) | human gut metagenome | biome: human gut; feature: ankylosing spondylitis patient; material: feces | host: Homo sapiens | place: China | collected 2015-10
CCGACAGAGGACGGAATGAAGCTGATCACGATACTTCCGGATGTAGTAAAATCTCCGAAACTGACTGCTGACTGGGAGAATGCACTTACTCTTGTTGCAAAGGGTGATATGGAGCGTGAGGACTTTATGGCAGATATTGAAACAATGGTATCTGACTTAATCCACACCTACCACGAAGTCAGTGACGAGCAGAAAAAGATGTTTGCACAGGAGCAGAAGGTACTTGGTAAATGTCCGAACTGCGGCGGAGAAGTAGTAAAGGGAAAATACGGAGCTTTCTGTAAGAATAAGTGCGGCATGAATGTAAGCCGGATCATGGGCGTTGCCCTGTCAGATGAACAGGTGGAAAGCCTGCTTGCCGGGAAGAAGACACTGTTAAAGGGGCTTACAAGCAAGGCGGGCAAGAAATACGATGCCTATATCATTCCGAGCGGTACGGAAGAATACCACTACACAAAGGACGGAGAAGAAAAGTCCGGTGTGCAGTTTAAGTTTGTCATGGAGTTTCCCAATAAGAAATTTACAGGAAAGAAAAAATAAAAGGAGGACGTAACAAATGGGAGCAGAAGAAACAAAGAAAGTACAGGACAATGAGAGCAAGGCGGACAAGTTTGTTCGTCTTGGGGAGTATCGTGTGAACAAAGTCATTGATGCAATCGGCAGGCTTGAGAACCTTTCCAACCGCACCAATTATGAGTACACACAGGAGCAGGTGGAAGCCATGTTTTCCATCATGGGAAAAAGGCTTTTGGAAGTCAAGGGCAGATTTGCCCCAAAAAAGGAAAAAGAAGATACATTTTCATTTGGAAGAAAAGCAGAGTAGGGAGGAAAGCCAGAATGAAGCAGTTAGAAAAAGAAATCAATGTAACAAGCCAGAGAAACATGATGAAAAGGTACAAAATGTATGGTGCCACAGTATCAAAGCTGACAGAGAAATCACAGAATGACACTAAGAAGGGAGAGAGAAAGTAATGGAATACAGAGATTTTGTAGAACAGGTAAAAGAACAGATACAGGATTTTCTTCCTGAAAAGTTTGCAGATGCTGCAGTTGAGGTCAATCAGATTGTAAAGAATAATGACTGTGTTCTGGACGGTCTGATGGTAAGAACAGAAGAAAGTAATATTGCACCTACTATTTATCTAAATCCATATTTTGAGCAGATACAGGATGGTGCTGAATTGGATGATGTTCTAGCCCAGATTGCAAGTGTGTATCAGTCACATTATATTGACCACGATATAGATGTATCGGCAGTTACCGATTTTGACAAGATTAAGGAAAAAATTGTATGTAAGCTGATCAACGAGGAAGCAAATCAGCAGTTCCTTCAGGATAAACCGTACTCCAAGCTGGAAGATTTAGCAGTTGTGTATCAGATTTTAATGGATAAAACAGGAGAAGGAACTGCAACCATTACCATTACAGATAATCTGATGGATGGATATGGAATCACACTTGAAGAACTGCATGACCAGGCGTTGCAGAATATGGATACTTTGCAGCCGCATAGTTTCAAAGGAATGAATGAGACGGTTGCGGAGATGATTGCAGTTGATATTGCAAGAGATCAAAATATTGGCATGGATGAAGCAAAAGAAATGGCAATGCAGATGATGCCGGATATTCCCGATACCATGTTTGTGCTGACAAATGATACAAAAGTAAATGGTGCGGCTGCAATATTAAACGATGATATCAGACAGGAAATTGCTGAGAAGGTAGGAGATTTTTATATGCTGCCTTCTTCAATCCACGAAACACTGATTATACCGAAAGATGCGGGAATGGAGTTTAAAGAACTTGAGCAGATGGTGCAGGAGGTAAATCAGACACAGGTGGCACCGGGAGAACGTCTTTCGGATCATGTGTATGAGTATGATGCCAAAGAACATGAACTGTTCCGCAGTGACCGGGCAGAGGAACGTGTCAAGCAGAAAGAGGAAAAAAGAGATAACCGCCATGAGCGTGTTTCGGTAAAAGAGAAACTTGCAGAGAAGAAAGATGCTATTATTAAGATGAATGCCGGAAAGGAGCATTCTGCACCGGAAAAGAAAAAGGAAGCAGTGATATAGGGAGGAAAAGATTATGTTTACAACAGGGGACAAGTTATTAAATGTGATGAAAGAGGAAGAAATCGGGATTGCGGAGCTTGCCAGAATTCCCGGTGTGCCAGAGAGAACAATCCTTGACATTATGGCAGGGGTTAAGGAGCCGGAGCTTGGCGTTATGTGCAGGATTGCAGAGGGACTTGGTATCTGTGTGCATGAGCTTCGTGCAGATGAGGAGCGTTATGCGGTATCTGTTCCGAAAGATACTTTTGCAAAGCTGATTGTTGTCAGTGAGATTAACAACGTGGAACTTGAGGAACTGATCAACTGTATTTTGGAAAAAGGCATTGAGGAGCAAGGTTTTTATGCCTGATGCTGATAAGTAACTGATCACATGCTGCAAAGGAATATTAGCCTTTGCAGCATGGTAAAAACATTGCGATGATTGGAGAAGAAATCTTGACCATTTAATAAACATTATTTATAATTGTTATTAACAACGTTGTTAGGAGAATAAATATATGAATGTGAACCAATTATTAGAATATGCTATACAAGAGGTAAAGGAACTGAATAGCGGTGAAGTTTTCTTAGTTAGAGAACTTTTTAAAGGATATTTATGGAACAGAATTCCAAGAAAAGATAGGTTATTATTGGGCACATTATTTTTGAATTGGACGCAGCAGAAGGCTAATATTGTTACACCAATAAATAAAACATCATCGGGGCAACAAAAATATCAAAAAATTTGATATATGTTTTCGCAAAGCTATTTGTTAAATATTAAATTTTATTGAAAGGATGTATTGTGAGATGACAACAGGAGAATTGCTTGTAGCTTTGTTTGAGGCATACAGGAATAATGATGATAGTGCCTTTATGAAAGCAGGAATGACTTTAATTGAAGAAGAAAAAGCAAAAAATCATTATGTATTAGCGAATAAATTGAAGAAAACGTTATCTTCGGTACCTGATGTAAATTATAATAAATCATCTTTTACAAATAAATTAAATCGTGTTATGGATTTACCTAAAGATAAGGATGATGGTACAGAATTAGTAAAAATCATTTATCCACAAAAGAACTTTAATGATATTGTTTTGCCAGAGGAGATAAAGAAACAATTAGATAATGTTATTGTGGAATATGAGAAAAAAGAGATTTTAAAGGCATATGGCTTAGTTCCCAAAAAGAAACTTTTGTTTTGCGGACCTCCAGGATGTGGGAAAACAATATGTGCAGAAGCTGTTGCAAATGCATTAGATTTGCCCATACTTTATGTTTGCTTTGATGGTCTTATATCCTCATATTTAGGTGAAACATCTTCAAATATAAGAAAAGTTTTTGATTATGCAAGTAAAAATAATTGGGTTTTATTTTTTGATGAATTTGATGCTATTGGAAAGAGTAGGGATACAGTTGAAGAACATAGCGAATTGAAACGAGTTGTAAATTCGTTTTTGCAAATTTTAGATGGTTTTACTTGTGACTCTGTGGTAATTGCAGCAACAAACCACGAAAAAGCAATTGATACTGCGTTATGGAGAAGGTTTGATGAAATTGTAATATTTGAGAAGCCTAATTATGAACAGATTATATTGTTGATTAAAAAGAAATTGCGAGCTTTTCAGGTTGAGTGCTTAGATGTACAAAAATTTGCAAAAGAATTACAGGGATGTTCATATGCTGACATAGAAAGAGTGTGTTTGGCTTCAATTAAAAATTGTATTATAAATGGAAACAGACCAATAACGAATGAGGTGTTTGCGGAGAATGTTCAGATGGAGTTGAAACGTGCTAATTTGATTCAAAAAATAGGGGAATAATTATGGAACATTTATACTTTACGAAAGTTGACAAACCGCCACAAGATAGAAGAAAGAAAAAGGGGTTTGTGCCTAGAGGCGATAGAAAAAGTAATATACAGCATGGTGAAGAACTTTTGTCCCAGGTCAAGAATCAGGTGACGGAGAATAACGATGATATTCGACGTTTTCGTTTTGAACCTCATTTAGTAATGAAGGTGGAACTTGAAAAGGATGCAATTCTTAGTGAAACGAATATAAGTAAACTGGAATCAATGGGATTAAAAGTAATTGATACAGAAGAAAAAGAACTTATGGTGCTTTTTGCGGATGATTATGAATTAAAAGAGTTTAATAAAGCAATTAATGATTATAAGCAAGGGGTGATAGCTCGCACTAAAATAGAAAATGAGGACCTTTTTTGTGCGATTAAAGGTGTTTCTAGATGGGATGAAGAGGATAGAAAGGGACAAGATATTGATGAATTGTCAGAAGTAGATTATATTGATTGTTATCTTTGGATTTTTGACTCACTTAATGAAACGCAGAAAAAAGCAGATGAATTTATAAAGAATACAGAGGGTAATTGTGTAAAATATTGCGATAAGTATATATCTCAAACAGTTGCAGTAGTCCGCTTGAAAATTCAGAAAAATCAGTTACCCTATTTCCTTAAACATCCATTGGTATACAAAATTGATAGAATACCTAGTTACCATATAAAGCGAACAGAACGAACGTATATCAACAATATAAGCTTAAGTGATATAAAATATAATAGTGACTTTTTAACAGAAAAATCTTCTAGTATTTGTGTAATAGATAGTGGAATATTATCAGGACATCCTTTAATTAAAGATGCAATAGGTGATTCTAAGACATTTTATGTTACGGATGGGTATACGGCAAATGAGAATGATATAGCAGGTCATGGAACAATGGTTGCCGGAATTTGTGAATATGGAATCATTCATCCTGAAGATACTTTTGTGCCTCGTATTTATCTTTATAGTGCAAAAATACATGATGGGGAATATATAGGTGACTTTGCATTATGTAAGCAGGAGTTGGATGATGAAAAAATAGAAATAAATATGGAACAGGAAGAAATTCTATATAACTATTTTTCAGGAAAAATCACACAGGAACAACTGTTTGAAAAGTTAGAGCTAAAAACCAGAGTGCCTGAGACAAAAAGCATTATAAAAAAGTATACGCATATGCATGAAAAACTCATAGTTAATCAAATGAGAGAAATTGTTGCATATTTCAATAGTAACTATGGATGCCGTATTTTTAATTTATCACAAGGTGATTTGAATTATCCATATGATGATAAGAAACCAAGAGCATGGACATGTGTGTTAGATGAATTACAGAGAGAGTATGATATTTTATTTATTGTTTCATCTGGAAATTATGATTATGCAAAAGAACATGATGAAAAAGGCATATTAAAAGATTATCCTAAATATTTTTATACAGATGAACAAGCAAGAGTTATTGATCCTGCTGCTTCAAGTATTTCAATTACCGTGGGAGGGATAGCAAGTTCTTCAGTTCCTTTTGCATTACGTGATGAGACACTCAATGTTTTACCAATATCACTGAGAAATCAAATATCCTCTGGTACACGTATTGGACCAGGAATACAAAAGGCAATAAAACCTGAGTTTGTTGCGTATGGGGGAGATGATGCATTTAATACAATACTTTCCAAAACAAGTAAAAATGTGGGAACTTGCATAATGTCTCTTTCTAATAGGTTAACAGAAGGTATATTTAGTCAGGGTGCAGGGACAAGCTATGCTGCTCCATATGTATCTCATATTGCAGCTTTAATATTGGAACGATATCCAGAAGCTTCTAATAATTTATTAAGAGCTATTTTAGTAAGTTCTTCCGATGTTCCAAGAGAAATTGAATTGCAGGTAGAAAAACTCGAAGATACAGAAACATTTATTGATATGCTTCAGCCGAGTTTTCGATTAAATGCTAAAGGACAAATAAAAAGTAATAAAAAGAAAATGCTACACTATTTAGCTGGATATGGGTATCCAAATCAGGAGGTGGCGACAGACTCTTTTGAACAGAGGGTTATGTTACTTGCAGATATGAGACAAGAAAATGCAATCGAAGTTGATAAAACCCATATTTTTGAGCTCCCTATTCCAAGAGAATTTGAGTCTGCAAAAGGGAAAAAAAGAATAACAGTATCATTGGCATATAATCCGGATGTTAGAAAAACAAGAATGGATTACTTGGGAAAAACTATGTCCTTTGAATTAATTAGAGGAAAAAGTTTGGAAGAGGTATATCAAGTATGTGCTTCACAAGCAGGACGTGATGAAGCGGATAAAGCAGAACGATTTGAAGCTAAGTATGTTTGTAATATGGAAGACTGTGGTAAAGCTTTGAGAGAACATGGCACTTTACAAAAAGGGACATTTGAGTTTACACGGTCTTCATATGGAGACAATTATTATCTAGTTGTTGATTGTAAAAAGAATTGGTCAACAGAAAAGCAAGATTATGCGTTAGTAGTTACATATCAAGTGGATGATAAATCTGTAAAATTATACGAATTATTAAAGAACAGGATTCGTGCTCCACGTAGTAGAGGCCGAGTGTAGAAATGAGCATAGTCGAATTAGCTGGGATGGATAGAAAAGCACTTAGGAAATCTTAGGTGCTTTTCTTAATTTATAATCAAAGACCAGCTGCAACTGACTATGTTTCCATAAATATTTGAAATGAAAAAATGCAATGCTAAGCCAGAATTTTCTAAGCTGTAAGATAAAATGGAAACTTTTTAAATGGAGTAAAGAGTAGAAAAATAACAACTCTTGGATATGAGAAAGTATAATAGGGATGTGTTGTTGGCATAGAAGCAAGCAATATTCCGAAATTATTTATAAGAAAGGAATGGACAGAGGAATGTCAGGGAAAAAGACAATAAGAAAAAAGTTGCAAGGTAGTAATAGTTTTAATCCGTTTAATAGAGAGTTCGATGTTGATAAATTAAAACGTTATATTGAACAAGCAGAGTTAAAAAGTGATGATGATAAGTATGCAAAAACAATAGCTGAATCGGCAGAAATATATAATTACTATTATAACGAGTATGTGGAAGCAATAAAGAAAGCAATTGAAAAAGAGAATATAAGTATAGTAGATGTAGTTGAGACGGTATTTGGTATGGCAAATTCAGACTATATTCAATTGTCAAAACAAGCAATGAAAAATAGACAAAATAAAAGCTTGTTTGATTTCGCACATTTAGAATTGGATAATTCTGAACAATCATTTGGAACAATTAATATAGTTGGTGCTGTTGAAGGGCAAGTAGATTATATAAACACAATACTCAATATTATAAGGCATATTGTTCCAAATGAAAAAGTGGGTATGGGAAAAGACAAGTTACGTATTGTTCATAGTATGTATGTAATTGCCAATATACTTTACTATATAAAAGAATCTTATGATGTTGCGCTATGGGAAGATGGATATATTGATAAAAGAAATAATGAGCTTCATGTAAAATATATTGATGGGGAGTATCCATTGGCAAAGCATATTGGTTATATTCGCACTGAAAATAATATAGGAGGAAGCTTGAGTGCGGTAGAAAGTCTTTCGAACATGGATATATTTCATAAGGAATATTTTTTGACAGGAAGAAGTGATTATATTATAGAGAATGCAGAGTTGGATGAACAGGGATATATTCAGTATTCGTTGGTGAAAAAAGAGAATAATTACGAAGAAGATATGCCGTATGTTTTAGGCAGAACGGAAGTGGATTTGTATTATCCTTTTATTTATAATGAGAAAATAGAAACACTTAATGGATTGTCTATAAATGATATGATAATTTTATTTTCGAAATTATCTAAACTAATGGAAAAAATAGAACATTTTAAAACAGATAAGTACAAAAATTGTTCATTAGTGTTGGTGAAAATTGAAAAGAAAGAAATGGTTCGATTTCTGAAACAGACAACTGTATATTGCAAAAAACAGATAGAAGCTTTTTTAGAGATAAACACAAATAGAATAGATAATGTTCATCGAATTAATCTAAGAGAAAGACCATTATTGCTACTAGATAATACTTTTTTGTGTTTGATGTCAGCAATTGCAGCACCAAATTATTCATATTTAACAGATGTATGGTTGGATGCGGCAGGTGTGGATTTGACACAAAGAGGGAAAAATTTTGAAAAGTATATAAAAAAATCTTTAGAAGAGACGCTTGAAAAGAAAGGATATATGCATTACGTATCTCAAACTAATAAATTTACAAATTATCAAGGAGACTTTGAAGAAATAGATTTGGTGCTTAATTTGAAAAATACTGTAATATTGGCAGAAGTAAAATGTATAACGTATGCAATGGAATGTAGAAATACGCATAATAACATGAAAATAATAAAGAAGGCGGCGGATCAAATTAAGAGGAAGGCTAATTTTATAGATATGTACAAAAAAGAATTAGCGAATGACATAGGAAGCATAGAAGATAAAAAAATTATAAAAGTTATAATTACAAATTATCCAATATTTGCAGGCACTAAGGTGGAAGATGTTCCGATAGTTGACTTTTACTTGTTTGATTCTTATTTTCGAAGTGGAAAATTAACTAATGTCGCATTAACGGCAGATGGTAAGAGAAGTAAGGTTGAAATATCGTATTATTCAGATGAGAATGAAATGTGTGAAAAAATAGAAAAGTTTATAGAAAATCCACCGTCAATAGAAGTAATAAGAAAAAAACTAAAATTAGAAGAGCGACAGCTAACTTTTCCAAAATCAGAAATTCAAATTTTTCAGGAGTTCCCTTCCGTATGTATTGAAGATTAGTATGATGAAAATTGCAGTATCTATATAGAAAAATGAATTAAGTAAATAGCCAAAAGGCAGTTATAGACCATGTAGGTATATGACTGCCTTTTTTATGTAGTAGAACGGAGGTTTATTATGGCAGACGCTAAAACAGAAAAACAGAAAGTACAGGAAATAACGGAGAAGCTGGAGCAGGGTATCAAGGAGCTTTTTGAAAGCGAAAAGTACAAGACTTATCTAAATACCATGTCAAAATTTCATAATTACAGCTTTAACAATACCATGTTGATTGCAATGCAAAAGCCTGACGCTACGTTAGTGGCCGGATTCAAGGCTTGGCAGAAGAATTTTGACAGGCACGTTAAGAAAGGGGAAAAGGGTATCCGTATTCTTGCCCCGGCACCATACAAGATTAAGGAAGAACAGGAGAAACTTGATCCGGTAACGGGAGAGATTATGCTTGACAAGAACGGAATGCCCATTACGGAGGAAGTGGAGATTAAGATACCCGCCTTTCGTGTGGTTCCGGTCTTTGACGTGTCACAGACGGACGGAAAGGAGCTGCCGGATATAGGGGTAAATGAGCTTTCGGGAAGCGTGGAGGACTATGAGGACTTCATGCAGGCACTTACGGAGGTTTCACCAGTTCCCATTACCTATGAAGATATAGACGGGGAAGCAAAGGGATATTTCCATACTACAGACCACCGGATTGTTATACAGGAGGGCATGAGCCAGAGTCAGACCGTAAAGACCGCTATCCATGAGGTGGCACACGCAAAGCTCCATGACCGGGAACAGAATCAGGATATAGATGCAGTTTTAGACAAAGACCGCAACACAAAGGAAGTGGAGGCAGAGAGTGTTGCCTATACGGTGTGCCAGCACTTCGGCATTGATACCTCGGACTATTCCTTTGGGTATATCGCCGGATGGAGCAGTGACCGGGATATGAAAGAACTGAAATCTTCCCTTGATACCATACGAAAGACCGCTTCGGAGCTGATCACAGGCATTGAGGACAGGTTAGCAGAGTTACAGAAGGACAGGGCAGTGGAGCAGGAACAGAAACAGGAGCTAGAGGAAAGCCCTGCAAACAGGGAAGAACAGCTTTTATTTGGCAGTGAGGACAGATTTGGCATTTATCAGCTCAAAGATACAGAGAAAGCAAGAGACATTCACTTTATGGGAATGGACTATCTTGAAAGCAAGGGCATTGCGGTCACAAGGGAGAATTATGAACTGCTTTATACCGCGCCGTTAGAAGAAGGCACAAGCCTTGAAGATATTTACACCCGCCTTAATATAGTTCGCCCTGCAGACTTCAGGGGATATTCCCTTTCTGTCAGTGATGTGGTGGTGCTTCATCAGAACGGGGAGAACACAAGCCATTATGTGGATTCCTTCGGTTACAGGGAAGTGCCGGAGTTTACAAAGGAGCTTGTGGCAGAGCATACACAAGAACAGACTTCGGTCATTGATGAAACGACGGAGATCCTTTCGGAGATTGCACAGGAACACGCACAGGATGAGCTGGACAGGGAAAATGAAGTGTTCCTCGTCAATTACAACGAATGGCGTGAGGTCAGTACGCTTGACTTGGAACAGAATTACTTTGCCATTGATGATTCGTATGGAGACGGGGATTTCAGGCTTTTGCATTTGCAGAACCAGATCAAGGACATCACGCCTGCAGGAGTGCATTACGATACTTATGAGGAAGCTGCGGTTGCCCTTTATGAAGCAGAGCGGGAAATGGCGAATATGCCTTTCAATAAAGAAAATAACATCGGTTCCTACATGGTAAATGGAAGGACTCAGCTTAAGCGCATCATGGAAGCGAGACAGCTTCAGAAGCACATGGATATCGAAAATGACAAGGTATCCTATTACGTCATTGCCGATTTAAGCACATGGGCAGAGAACAGCCCGGAAAGGAGCAAGCTGGAGCGTTTTGACAGCATTTCTGAAGCAATGGAAGCATTTCAGGCTTATCGTGGAAAAGATGCACAGTACAGCGATGACAAGGCAAGAACAACCTTTGGTGTCAGTGTGCATGGCATTGAATTTGATGTGATCCATGTAAGGAATAACGAAAATGTCCTGTCTCTTGATTTTACCCATAGCAGTGAAGCAAAGGAAAGTAAGCACTTCATGGACGATTTGCAGACGTTGAGTGACAGCATCGGCATTGACAAGGTAAGAGTCCACCGGGATATGACACCGGAGGAAGTGAAAGACTTTGTGAAGCAGCGTTTTGAATATCAGTTGAAACAGGGCGGTCTTGATGGTATTTCCCTTTATATGAGCCGGTTCGATACGCTCTATGAACAGGGCAAGATGGAAAAGTTAATGCCTACTGCCAACCAGAAGCACATCGAGGAAAATGTACCGATTACGGAGTGGGACAATCCGTATTTTGAGGTAAAGGAGCCGGATCAGATGGCATTTTCCATAAAAGATAAATATGTCAGCATACAGACTTGTACGGAGGGCTATGATTATTCCGTTTTTGATGCGGATTACAAGCTGATTGACGGTGGTGTGTATGACAATCCTGATATTTCCATTCATGCGGCATTAAAGGACTTTCTGGAGGACTTTGGACTGTCAGAACAGGATGAGCGTATTCCGGTGAATTATGAGGAGCTTATGGAAAAAACAGAAGCGGTGGAGCGTGAACAGTTAAGTGAGCGTATCTGGGCGGAAGTACCGGAAGCAGACAGTGTTGTTGCTGATTTCAAGGCAAAGACAGAGGAATTATTTAACGGGATCAACGGACAGACACAGGACGATATAGAGCAGACGGTATGGGCATATCTGCAATCAAAGCTCGACGAGTATGAGATAGATGTTGAGCTTGTGGATGTGGTGGTATCCGGAAGCAGATGCAGAGGTCTGGAGAAAGCAGGCTCCGATCTGGATGTGGTTGTGGAGTATAAGGGTAGGGAGAATGAAGATGATCTGTTCAATGCCTTTAACGAGGACGGTCTTATGATTGGTGGTGTGAAAGTTGACATCAATCCTATCACAGAGGGCAAGACCGGAACGCTTGCAACTTATCTTCCGGGAGTGGAAAGCTATCTTGCAGAGAAACAGGCAATGCAGAAAGCGTCTGCGTTGGAAGCCATATTGGAGAAAACCGTTACCTTAACGGTTGCAGAGTGCGGCGAATTTCACAGTCTGGGAGAGTTCCATGAGAATATCGCAAGTGTGGAGGAAGCAATCGCTGTGTGGAAAAGCATACCACCAGAGCGTATGAACGGGATTCCGAGTATCGGCATTAACATACACACTGAGGGAACCGAGCACTATGAGGACGTGGAAATGGATATTTTCTCCGGCAAGGTCATTGACCTGGAGGTATTGGATTATGTACCGGACATAACAGACGATCCGAAAGCAATCGAGGTCATAGCGGAGCTGATTGATAAGTTACCGGACATTGAGGTGTGTGGTTCATTGGAGAAGTGGCAGGCAGCTATCCTTGGTTCTCAGATAGACCAGCTTTCTTATGATTATGACACTTATCAGTATCAGGATACGGTTGAGGACAGAGAAGCACAGGTTGCCAACATCACTGAGGACATCAGAAATGGAAATATCGGGTATCTGAATGACTTTCTTAATGCGGTCATTTCTGAAGGCGTCAGAGAGGGCATTACGGACATTTTTGGAGAGGGTGTGGAGATTGATGGCAGCGAAGCGGTTCAGACTGCAAGAAGGGCAAAGGAGCTGCTTGACAAGCTGGCAGAATACAAGCCGCTTGCAAAGGTGGAGGAGCTTGCCGAACAGAATTACAACATGATTGATAATGTCTTAAACAATGGAGCGGAGAAAAAGGAACAGGAGCAGATCAAAGGCAGAATTTCCATAAAAGAGAAGTTGGCAGAGAAAAAGGCAGTCATAGAGCAGAGGGATAAGGCGGAACGTACTTTACCGGAAAAGGAAACCGAGAAAAAATCACAGAGGGAGATGTAAGAAGATGAGTAAATTCACAGTAGAAGAAATCAATTTCATGTGTGTGTTTGAGACACAGGACAGGACGGATATGATTGGGCAGATCAGACAGGTAATGCCGCACATAAAGGACAGCGATATGGAAGAGCTTGGAGAGCAGGTGTTAGGTAAGCTCCAGAACATGACCGATGAGGAATTTGCAGAAATTTCTTTGGAAGCGGCAGAATAAATCTTAAATGTTATAATTTTTGTTGTATCCTTGAAAAGGGCATGCTATCATTATAATTAATAAGAGCGAGATGCTCCACTTTAGAATTTAGGGTATAGACTCCCAACCAAGAAGAAGCAGGTCGTAAGACCTGCTTCTTGCGTAGTATGAAAGGAGAATGTAGGGTAATGTGATAGGTGTTACAAATATTCAAATGATAAGATTTAATTGAAGGGAGCGAGTGAAGATGAAACAGATAATTTTAGATACAAATGCAGTTCGCTATTTTTATCAAATTGAATGCTGTAATGGTGAAGGGGTAAGAGACAAGGTAATGAAAAAGTATTATTTTGATAAACAGAAATATGTCCAATTTTTGCGAACGGTTTCATCTATCAGCATTCCGGCAACAACGAAATTTGAACTTTTTTTTCAAGCATATAGGAAAGGAGAACCTGATTTATTAGTAAAGTATAATGAATTGACGCAGCATTATAAAGAGGCGTACGGCATTGATATTTATATTATTAATCCAGGAGTTTCAGAATTAAAATATCATCAAGAGCAGTTGGCTGAAGATTTAAAAAATGGGTTGATTCAAACGGAGAAGTATATTTCACCACGAATAGAACATGAAGTAAAATTAATGCAAGGTCTTTTTTTACATTGATTGGAACAATAAGCGATGTGGTGTATAAAGATTTAGAAATAGAAGAAAGTGTTGCTGGACTTGTATTTGGATTAATTTGGAGCCAGATGTATAGTAGATTGTATGATTTATATAATCAATATTATTTAGATGAAGAACTACATATGAGTATTGATGATGTCGACAAGAGAATAGATGAAATATTATTAGAGAGTATCCGCAATGCTTTTATACTCATGAATATACAGATGAATAAGGAACATCCAGAAAGTGTAATTGAAAAAGCAAGAGTTTTATATAATGCAAGTAGCACAAGTGAATATTTAAGAGTGTTATTGCAAATAGGAACGAAGTATACGCAAGACGATTATTTGATCTCCTTGGATAGAGCACTAAATGAACTACGTTTAGAAAAAGATTTTGCTGAAACGGAAATTGAGTATTTTAGATATCTGCTCCATAACGTTCTTAATGGAGCTAAAAAGATTATACATAAGAATGATATAGCAGATTATACAATTATTACTATGCTTAATGAAAAGGTAACACTTAGAGTTCTTGAAGGAAATGGGAAAAAGGAAGAATTGAAATTAGTTACTTTTGATAAAAAAATGTATGAATTTTCTAAGAAAAATAATGTAATGTATGATGAAGAAATATACAATAAATTTCTGACAGAAATACAATAAATGTTTAGAAGACATTTTGGCAGAATGAACGTCAGTCGGTACTAGCAAAATTCGACACCACATGATATAATGTTTTTCAGTCAGATTAGAGCAGTAGGGATAGTCTTGCGGTTGTCCTTTCTGGAAACAGAAAGGAGGTCGGTATGGATACTTTAGAAGTGCTTACACTTTTACTGGTTGTATTTGCAGCTTTGACATACATAGACAATAAACATAACCGCAAATAAACGGAAAGGCTATCCTCTACGCCAATAGGGGATAGCCTGTAATCCGTTAATAAACTTAACGCTTTATAAGTTTCCGATTGTGCAACCGTTGGACATTCCAATATCCTTCGGTTCTCTAATCTGATTATAAACCAGCCTTGCGGATTTTGCAAGAGGTTTAGGATAGAGGGTGCGAGACCGTTTCAAGTTTTGTGTAAACGTTAAAAACTGATATAAGATTTATGAATAGTTACAAATGGGCAGAGCCGAT
>OODU01002742.1_pt1 | contig 14655 bp, 11 predicted proteins | sample 1671171 | NCBI WGS metagenome assembly OODU01 (sample SAMN06348129, study PRJEB24527) | human gut metagenome | biome: human gut; feature: ankylosing spondylitis patient; material: feces | host: Homo sapiens | place: China | collected 2015-10
GAAAATATCTCTATGAAGAAATGAAAATGTGAGAAAAAGCGAGTTAACAAGAGAAAAACAAAGATTATTATGGGAGGCAAGAACCATGCTGCGAAATAAAAAATTAAGAACCGTTTTCTGCGGCATTCTGATTTTTCTGCTCGTATTTGCCTTATTTTGCCTTGGAGACTACGGGATCCGCTATTATCATACTCCCATCAAAAAGGATTATGACTATACCGGAACCGGAATGCTGGTCAGTCTGACGGAACCGGATACCTTCGAACAGGTATCGGTGGAGATCCACGGGAAAGCCTTACATTATCTCTGGGGGAATCAGGAAGATGCCATAGCGGGAAATGTCTGGATGAACGGAGAGAGGCTTTTCGTGGAAGGTGCGGATGACATGGGATTCTATGCACCTTTTATCGATGAAGAACCCTATTACTCCTGCCTGACCGAATCTGTAACAAATATCCCGGGAAATATGTTTCTTATCTCCCGGGATCTGAAAACCGTATTCTGCGGTGCACTTATGGACGGGAAAGAATTTCTGCTGATAATACCGGCAGAAAATAAATCGGATGCCGACCGTACCCTGAAATCCGGTCTGGAACAGTCCCAGCCTCTTTCCCGTTGGCTGAGTGACTATCCCTTATTCCTGTAACTGCCCATCCACAATGCGCACGATACGTTTCGCTGACTGTGCAACACCCAGGTCGTGGGTGATCATGACGATGGTGTTGCCCATATCGTTCAGTTCCCGGAACAGCTTCAGTACTTCCTTACCGCTGGTCTGATCCAGAGCACCGGTAGGCTCATCCGCCAGAAGGATCGCCGGCTGTCCCACCAGTGCTCTGGCAATGGATACTCTCTGCTTCTGTCCGCCGGACAATTCGTTGGGCTTATGTCCGATACGATGATCCAGCCCCAGCAGTTTGATAGTATTTTTACACTTTTCTTCTGCTTCCTCATGCGTCATGCCACGCATCAGCAGGGGCATGATAATATTCTGCATGACATTATAGGTCGGGATCAGCTGATAGTTCTGGAAAATGAACCCGATCTTCTGGTTGCGTACCATGGTCAGATCGTCCTCCTTGGTCTTGTGGATTGCCATGCCATCCAGATAATATTCCCCACTGTCCATCACATCCATACAGCCGATCATATTCATTAACGTAGTCTTACCGGAACCGGAAGGGCCTAAGATTGCCACATATTCTCCCTTATTTACCTGAAAATTGATGTCCTTCAAAATCGGCAGACGCTCCTCTCCCAGCATATAGCCTTTATTTATATTTTTCATGGTGATCATTGCGTTTTCCATCCTATCTTTACGTCTTTCAATAACCTGCAAACTTTGGCACAAAGTTGCGTGTGAAAAATTTATTTTTCACACTTTTCACACTATTCCTGATTCAGAGCTTCTACGGGGATCAGTCTTGATGCCTTATATGCCGGATAGAAGCCGAAGATGCTTCCGGTGAGGACACCAAACAACAGCGACAATACTGCACCCTGTACCGACAGGGACACTCTCACGTTGAACAGCTGCACGAATGGCGTAATTCCAAGAGCCACCAGCACCCCCAGTACCGCTCCTACCAGACTGGTAAAACTTGCCTCCAATAAAAACTCCAACAAGATATCCTTCCGGGAACAGCCCAGCGCTTTCAAAATACCGATCTCGTTGGTACGCTCCTTGATGGATACAAACAGCACGTTCATAATACCGATACCGCCGACAATAAATACGATCACTGCCATGGAAATCAGCAGTAAGGTCAAAGTCTCATTGGAAGCGGAGGCTGCCTCCATCTTGCTTCCGGCATCGCTGATGGCAAATGTGGTGTTGGGATAGCTTTCTTTTAAGGTACTCTCCACATCCGTCATTACAGTATTCACCTGATTCACATCCTCCGCAATGACCGTGATGGTTGGACTGATATTCGTACCGGTAATGTATTTGATGCCGGTTTCGTAAGGTACATAGATTGCCGTATCCGGGCTGATGCCGGATGCCACCGTTCCCATCTCGGATAGTACCCCTGACACTATATAGGGGCGCCCATCAATATAGACTATACCGTCATAAGCATCGTAGGCGCTGCCAAAAATTTCCTTTGCCACAGTGGCACCCAGTACGCACACCTTTTCCTTGCTCTCGTTGTTTTCTTCTGTGAGGAAATCCCCGATGGCCATTTCCAGATTACTGATGGCAGCATAATTGTCCTCCACACCGGCAATGGTGTAATAGGAAGCAGAGGTCATATTGCCTCCCTCCACCGATGCTGTAGTGGAATAAGAGATCGTAGTTGCAGAGATTCCGGAGACAAAAGTCGCCAGATCATCACAGTCTTCACTGGTCAATGTCACGGCTTCGCTCTCTTCCTCCTGTCCGAATCCGAAAAATCCGCCGAAATCCATGCCACCGCCGGAACCACCAGACGTACCGCCGCCGGAACCTCCTCCAGGGCCTCCGCCCATATTGGTAACGGTAACACTTCCTCCGCCCGACATCTCAAAGCTAAATCCGCCGCTGTCACTGCTGTCGCAGGAAATATCAATAGCTCCGGCATTCAGGTTCTTGAACTGTTCCGCAACTTCTTCTTTTCCGCCGGTACCGATTGCCAATACCAGCATAATAGTGGCAGATCCTACAACGATACCGATGGAAGTCAGGATCACTTTGAATTTATTCTGTGACAGGTTCAGCCACACCAGACGCAATATTTCAGATAATCTCATATTTTACTTCTTCCCTTCCATTGACCTTGATTTCCTGCAGGTCTCCGCTCTACTTCGTAATGCTGCTTTCGATCAATACGGTATCTCCTTCTGCAATATCTCCGGAGATCTCCACGTTAGAACCATCTGACAGTCCTGTCGTTATTTCCTTTTTCACAATGCTGCCATCTGCAGTCTTCACTTTTACATAAGTCTTGTCATCCTCTGTGATAATGGCTCTGCGTGAGACATACAGCACTTCTTCCGTTTGTTCCGTAACGAAAGTTACATCTCCTGTCATGCCCTGGAACAGTCCGGAGACATCCCCTTCTAATGTGACAGTTACGTCATAAGTTATATTTCCACTGGAATCCGATGTCGCATCTCCGATAGCCGTCACCTTTGCCGTAAAGATATCTTCCGGATATGCCGTCAATGCAATATTCGCTGCAGATCCCAGCGAGATATCCGTCATGTCATCTTCATCCACCGTTACCGTTATGGTCACTTCGTCCATATCGTATAAGGTAACCAGAGAGGTTCCGGTACTGATCTTGTCTCCGGCCTCCAGATCCACGCCGGTGATGACACCGTTGTATCTTGCACATACTGCATTACCATCGATATAAGTGCTGAACTCATTCCATTTTTCCAGTGTCTCATTATAGGTTTCCTGCTGATCGGACAATCCCTGCGCAAGATACCCCAGTGCAATGTCATAGGTCTCCTGTGCGGTATTGTAAGCCAGTGTCCGCAGTTTTTTTGTCTCAGCTACGGTCAGTTTTCCCTGCTCCAATTCCCGTTTTGCTTTATTATAAGCGGTCTCGGCTGTGGTCACATTTTCTTCTGCCTGCTCTACCTTCTGTTCCAGTTCTTCCTTCTGCTGTTCCAGAGAGTCCGCAGTAGACTGTGCCTGTGTCGTCAGCTGTGCAAAATAGACATATCCATAGGTATCATCTGCTGCGTCCGTACTGTTCAGGCTGTATTTACAGTTCGACAATACCTGTGCCGCATCCTCATAGGCTGCCGTTACTTCCTCCAGCTGTGCCCGGTAATCTTCCAGGCTGGTCTGCGCCTGCTCCAATGCGCTTGCTGCAGAATCTACCGCATTCTGTAGCTCCTGCAGTGTGGTGCTGTATTCGGTATCAATATAACTGCCATAGGCAGTGCTGCTGTCATAAGTATATTTTGCCTGCTGTCTGGACAGGGTCTGGTCAGCCTCTACGGCCTCCAGATCTGCTTTTGCTTTCTCTACGTTGGACTGTAGTTCCTCTTCCAGATCGGAGACACTGTCTTCTTCCAGCAGGTACAGGGGATCTCCCTCGGACACCTGCTGCCCCACGGAGACCACTACCTCTGCCACGGTCAGGGTAGAATCGTCACCATTGCTGCCGGAGCTGCTGCCGCCCATATTGAAGATCTGACCAAACATGTCTAAGCCTCCCTGAGCTCCGCCGCCGGAAGCACTCATGCCGCCAAATCCACCGGAACCAGAGCTACTGCCGGCAGTACTACCGGAGGAGCCGCCGGAGGAACTGCTGCCGGAGGTATCCGTTCTCTGTAGGGCACTCATATCCAGATCAAAGGTCTGATCCACCGTACCGATGTCCACAGAGCCGCTCTCCGTCACACCTTTGACCAGTGTACCGTATTTTACCGTGGTCTCTTTATAAATGACTTCCGTGTCGGAACCACCGGAGAGACCAATGGCACCAGCCACTACAGCGATCACACAGACACCACAGACACCTGTGGTGAGCTTGCGTCTTTTCGACCAGCTTTTCCATGATCCAATCCGGCGCATTTGATTTCTTATATTTTCTTTGATCTTTTTCCCATTTTCATTCTGCTTCATAACTGTTCCCAATCATTCCTGTCTGTTTCTCAACATTTGCTCCATCCGCCTGATTTATTGTCCTCCGGGACCGCCCGGCATTCCGCCGCCGAAGCTGCCGGAATCACCACCCCCGGGACCACCCTGCGGCATTGCTCCTCCGGAAGGCATCTGCATATCCTCTGGCATAAGGGATTCATCGAATTCCTGAAGCTCCATATCACTGCCGGTTGTGGTATCAGCACTGCTGCCGGAATCCTCCTGCGTGCTCTTTACCTCTGCCTCGGAGCTGACTTTGCTTGCCAGATAGATGGTGTCCCCTTCTTCCAGTCCGGACAAGATCTCAATGTCCACGCCATTGGTAATGCCGGTCTCTACCTCCGCCAGTTCCTTACCTCCCAGTGCTGTCTTGCGATATACATAGGTTTTGCCGTTTTCTTCGACAATGGCCTTACGGGACACATAGATAACATCCTCTTTTTCTTCCGTTACGAAAATGACATCTGCGGTCATTCCCCCATACAGCTTCTCCAACGCGCCTTCCGCGCTGATCTCCACAGTGTAGCTTACCGTGTTGCTGTAATCGGAAGTAGCCGTGGTATTGATGGAGAGGATGCTTCCGGTATAGGAATCCTCCGGGTATGCCGTAAAGGTGATATCTACCGCATCTCCAACCTGCAGGTCCACAATATCCTCCTGGGTCACATCCACGGAGATTCTCATGTCATCCGACGTTGCATAGGAAAACAGAGCTCCTGTCGTCGTCAGGCGATCTCCCGCTTCGTAGCTGACCTCTGTGATCACACCATCCTCTGTGGCATAGAGAATACCATCACTTCCGACGAAATCTTCAAAGGCCTGTAACTGTTCTTCCCGTTTTTCTTTCGTCTCTTCCGCTTCCTGTAAGGTCTCCTTCAGATCTTCCACAGCAGCGTTGTAAGTGGTCTGGGCATTCTGCCCGGTGATCACCGCTTCCTGATAGGTCTCTTCTGTATCCAGCTTATCGATTTTTTGCTTTGCCTGTGCCGCTGCCAGCTGGTTCTGCAGATCGGTAATAGCACTTTCATTCTCCGATAAAGCATCCTCTGCCTGCGTCAACGCTGATTTTGCCTGCTGGTATTTGGATCTGGCACTGAGATAACCATTCTGGATCGTCATAAAATTCACTGTATTATCGGTTCCGGCGCCTTCATAACCTTCTTTTGCCGCTTCATAATCTTCCAATGCATCCTGATAATCTTCCTGAGTTTCTGTCAGCTTCTCCTGCAGAGAAGCTGTATTCGCCTGCTTCTGCTCCAGCTGTACCTGCAGAGATGCCACTTTGTTCGTCACGCTGGTCCCGGAAGTATTGCGGATGGATGCCGCATAGGAAGCACTGATCTTCTGGGTATCGTAGTCGGTCTGGGCTTCCAGCAGGGACAATTCATAGGTACTCTCTGCCTCCGCATAGTCTGCCTGCGCCTCCACTACCGCATTCTGCAACAGCGCCCGAACCGCCTCCACGCTGTCTTCCGTGAATTTCAGCAGTTCCTCGCCTTCGGTGACACGCTGCCCGCTGGCAGCATAGATCTCCTCTATCTTCAGATATTTCTGTACGGTATCATCGTCATCTTCCTCACTGTCATCCTCGTCATCGTCACTGACGTCCAGATCCAGATCGTAATCTATGGATTTTGTGTTGTATTCCAGAGAGCCGCTCTCAGTAACACCTACCTTTAAAGTACCACGCTCCACGGTCTCTTCCTTGTAGATCCACTGTTCTTTCTGAAGTAACGGTGCGATGAACACCGTGTAGCAGGCTGCCAGGATCAGCAGAAGCAGTGCGATCCCCGCCAGGATCAGCTTCTTCTGTTTCTTTGTGAGGGATTTCAGTTTTTCAAAATGTGGTCTTTTTAATTTCATGACTGTGTCTGTCCTCCCTGCATGCTCTGTCTCTGCTGTAACTGCTCGATCTCTTCCTCCGTCATGCCGAAGACTACGGTGACGGATTCGTTGGCACTTAAGCTGTCCTCCTCATCTTCCACGTTGATCTGTACCGTCACGCTGTATATGACACTGGTACGGCTGCTAGACGAGGATACCGGATCAATGGCTGTGATCACACCGGTATATCCGCTGCCTGCGGAGGACTGCACATAAGCACTGTCGCCTACAGTCAGTTTTGTAATATCCGACTGATCTACCGATACGGTGACCGTCAGCTCCTTCGGATTGCTGTAAACGAATACCACTGCATCGGAAGTCAGAGCCTGCTCCGCCCGCACCATGGTCCGCAGGATCGTACCATCCTCAGATGCATAGAAATATCCGTCCCCCACACTGCTTTCAAACAGTTCCAGATTCTCCTTGGCATCTTCATAAGTACTTTCCAGAGCTGCCAGATCGGACTTAGCTTTTTCCACCGTAGTATTATAATCACTCTCTGCCCGTTCTGCGCCGGACAGGGAAGTCTCATAAGTCAGCTTTGCCTGCGCCTGCTGGATCTCATAATTTTCCTTCGCCTCCGTGACTGCCTGTTGGAGACTGGAAAGCTTTAACTGCAAAGTTTGTAATTCAAAAGCAGCATTAGTTAATGCATCCTCATATTTATCCTCTGCTTCCTCCAAATCTTTCAGATTTTGTTCCAGAATACTGTAAAGAGAAGCTAAAATGTTGGCGTTGGAAGTTCCGCCGCTCTGCATATTAGCGCCGGCTCCGCCACCGATCTGTACCGAACCTCCACCGCCTGTGACCTGCGACCAACTGATACCCCATTCGTCCATCTTGTCCGTCAGTGCTTTCAGGTTCTCATCATAGATTGCCTGATATTCATCTACCTTAAAATAACTCTTATAGGAACCGTCATTTACATAGGATTCATACTCTGCTATATCATCCTCCGCATCCTGCAATTCTTCTTCCGCCCTGGTGACAGCACTTTGCAGACTTGCTACCGTCTCATCATAGACATCCTTCGCCTGCTGTCCAGTGAGAATGGCACTGTCTCTCGTATACTCCGCTGTGATCAGGTTCTGCTCATATTCGATAGCTCCGGTGCGATATGCAAGCTCCGCATCCTCCAGTGCTCTCTCCAGTTCCTTTCTCGCTTCCGCCACACTTTCTTCCGTCAGCTTCAAAATCTTATCCCCGGCAGTTACTTCTTCTCCAGACACGGCATATACTTCCTCTATCTCCAGATTGGTCGTCAGATTCTCCACATCGAAGGTCTCCTCCGTAATACCGACATTGGTAACACCTGACGCAGCAGTCATATCCTCCGTGAAGGTCAATCCCGACATATTAGCCGGCATGGAAAATTCTGATCGATTGCCGTTTCTATGTAATATCACCACTGCTGCCACCGAACCACCGCCCAGCGTGAGTACCAGTACCAGCGCAACGATGATCCACTTTTTACGCCCTTTTCCTTTTTTCTCTTTTTTGTTTTTCTTTTTGGAAAAAAATATCTGTTTGATCTCTTTGTTCTTCACGGCGAACCTCCGATTGCTATTCCGTCCAAATTCCGTTGTTTTCTCAAGTATAGTTGGATTTTGTATTGAAAAAGTGTTCACTCTGTGAAAAATCTGTGTCCTGTAGGAGCTTTTCCCCCTGCTTACGCCTATGCAATTACACAAATAAAGCACAAAAAGAAGGCCCTGTTGGAGGCTGCTTTCGCAGAAGTCTCTAACATGACCCTCTATTATAAGCTTACGAATTCGTGCTATTACACTAATATGCCTGGTAAAACAAATCACCGCTTCGCAGCCATTTGTTTTCCCTATAGCTTATTTATTTTTTCGGGAAATACAGATATCCTCCAGATTCTGCGCGCCCTCCGGTCCGATGGGTCTGCCGCCTGTGGTGATACCCCATCCTGCACGGATCTTGATAATATCGTCGATCTGTCCCTGGGACAACAACGTCTTCTTCCCTAAGATGAAGTTGTTCATCATCAGGATCTTCGCATAATATTCCGTGGTCTCCATGCGGTAATAAGCCTGCATGAGATTGTCACCCCAAGTCAGCGCGCCATGGTTTGCTAACAGTACTGCATTGAATTCCCGGCAATAGGGAGCTACCGCTTCCGGCACTTCCTCTGTGCCCGGCAGAGCAAAATGCACTAGCGGCACACAGTCCAAGGACAGTACCCCTTCCATCAGCACCGGTTCTTCCAGACTGATGCCTGCGCAGGCAAACGCCGTTGCTGTAAGGGGATGTGCATGTACCACACCCTGTACCTTCGGGTTCTCCTTGAATACTCTGAGGTGCATCTTGATCTCGCTGGAAGGCTTGTGCGTTCCCTCCAACACGTTCCCGTCCAGATCCAGCTTTACCAGCATGTCCTCTGTCATAAATCCCTTAGAAACTCCCGTAGGTGTTGCCCAGATCTCATTATCTCCGACTTTACAGGAGATATTTCCGTCGTTCGCTGCCACGAAGCCGCCCTGATACATCCTGCGTCCTACCTCTAAGATCATCTGTTTTGCCTGTACATCTGATATATATTCCATACTAATCTCCATTCCGCAGACGATTCCTTCCGTCGGAGGAATCCTCCTTTTCCGTTCCGGCATGCAATAATATATTACCTTATTGCCCTTCTCCTTGTCCAGCTGATATTCCCAATAATCTTTTATGCATGCTTCCTAAACATATTCTTTCGTAACTAATTATCTTTCCCTAGGTATTGTACCACATTTCTATTCTTTTTTATGATACTAAAATACTTATGACCCGCCCCGATATGAGCATAAAAATGGGATGATAATCCCTCGATATGCGAGTAGAGGGTAGGGTGCCATGTGCCAGTGGCACATGTTTAGCACGGACCGAAGCGGAATGAAATATCTTCTCATGTCTATACAAAAAAACGTCAAAATGCTATAATTAAATTTAAATCATTTTGCCAACACATACGAAGGAAGCATAGCACTATGACACGGAATAAAATTAAATTTTCTCATACAAAATGGCTATTGCCGTTATGGGTACTTCTTATCGGCAGCATTGTCTTATATATGATCACTCATGCGGTACAGCAGGCCGACTCCAGACATCTCCGCACTCTTGCAGAACTGAACGCTGTAACCTACGGTGATAGCATGATCGCAGATCTGAATGCCGGTATCAATATCACGGATACACTGGAGCAGCTTCTGATCAGTACGGACGGCAGAATCGACAAATTTGATATCATTGCGGACAGAATGATGGCAGATTACGTCCGGAGCATCCAAGTGGCTCCCGGGGGCATCGTAACAGATATCTATCCCGCCGAAGGCAACGAAGCAGGTAAAATAGACCTGATCCATGACAAATACCGCGGAGAGACCGTAAATTACAGCATTGCTAATGATGTGCTTATCATACATGGTCCTTTCGAGCTGGAGCAGGGAGGACACGTCCTTTCGATCCGTAATCCAGTTTTTTTACAGGATGAGAAGGGAACTCCCTATTTTTGGGGCATGACTATGGTTATCATCAAGGTTCCTGATATTTTTCAGCATTCCGCTGATGCCTTAACCAATTTCGGTTATCAATACCGGCTATCGAAGACCATCTCACCTCTGACCGATGAATATACCGTGGTAGACCAGTCGGAGGAGACTCTGATGGATCCCGTCTCTTATGATTTTACTCTGGGTGGATGTAACTGGAGGCTGGAAATCATGCCCACCGGTGGCTGGAAGAATGGCACACTTTTACAACTGATAGTATTATGTGGCATTGCAGTGATCCTACTACTGGTGGTTCTAACGATATCTATACTATTCGTTGACGAGCAGCGCAAAAAATTTCGCAGACTCTCTCTGACGGATTCTATGACCGGTCTCTTAAATCGTAACGGATTTAATTTGCAGCTGGAGAAGTATCTGGAGGGAAACAAGCAGAAAAACTGTGTCGGTATATTACTTGACGTGGATAATTTTAAATTTATCAATGATGTCTATGGTCATACTATCGGTGATCAGGTTCTATTGCAGCTTTCACAATCCTTAGCGCAGGCTTTTCCGGATAATTCCATTATTGCCAGAAATGGCGGTGATGAGTTCTGTATTATCCTGAAAGATTGCAGTGCAGAAGAGGCTGCCCCAATGATAGACGCTTTCAGCAAGGCGTCCCGCTCTTTTTCAGCCAAAGGCGTCGAACACAATTACAGCATTTCCCTGGGCTATGCGGAATACCCCGCCAACGCAGAAAAAGTCTCTGACATTCTCCGTTATGCCGGCATTGCACTCTATGAGGTAAAATTACAGGGAAAACATGGTGCTCTGGCCTACCGGTCTGATTTCCACAATTCGAAACGGACACAGCTTGGTTTTTCATTATCGGATATTTCTGACAACCTGCCGGGTGCCTTTTTCATCTACCGAGCCGACAAAGAGGATGAACGCATCCTGTATGCCAATCAGGGGATGCTTCAGCTGACAGGATGTACGGATCTGGATGATTTTATGCATTTTACGAAACATCAATTCCGTAATCTGGTGCATCCTGAAGATCTGACACAGGTAGAAGAAAGCATCTGGCAGCAGATAGAATCCGGCATGAACGGATACAATGATTATGTCAAATACCGACTTGCTGTCAAAGATGGAACGTATAAGACGGTTCTGGATTATGGGCGTATCGTGGAGAGTGAACATTATGGCTCGGTTTTCTATGTATTGGTAGTGGATTGCGAATTTATCAAAACACACTACGATGATTAATCATAAAAATAAAAGAATAACAAACTTTCCTCCGGGGCATACTGGTTCCGGAGGAATTTTTATATGAAAGATCAGATTAAGTCTTACTTACAACGTTTGAATCACGGAGAAGCTCTGGAAAGTGTCCAGGCGGATTTCGTCCGGGAATGTAAGGATGTGGATCCTTCCGCAATTATGCAGGCCGAACAGGAGCTGCTACGGGAGGGTACTTCCATCGAAGAATTGCAGCGGCTCTGTGATGTGCATTCCGCCCTGTTCCATGGTTCCACGACAGAAGAGAAAATTGCCAATGCCGAAAAAACAGCAGCCTCTTCTCTAGCTGCCCAGAAACTACACTCTAAAGACATAAAGGACCAACGGCTCTCCGCCGCTGCCGCCCTGATCCAGATCTCCGGACATCCCCTGCAAACTTTTACGCTGGAAAATGCAGCACTGGAAAAGCTGATTGCCCGTGCGAGGCAGGCATTGGAAAATAATGGGATTACCAATGAACTGCTTAACGAGCTGCGCCAGATCGCTATCCACTATGCCCGGAAGGGAGACTTACTTTATCCACATTTGAAGGTGCAATATGGGATCAGCGGCCCCTCTGCAGTCATGTGGACAGTGGATGATGAGATCCGGGATGAACTGAATGCCCTTGCAAAACAAAAAGACCAAAAAGAAACCGATGCATGGAAACAACGTTTGAATGCCGTATTGACCCGCATGGAAGAAATGATCTACAAGGAATCCAATATCCTCTTCCCCAACTGCGCACTGAATTTCTCGGAGGAGGAATGGTATCACATTTACCGGGATGCCAAAGATTATGCGGAATGCTTCGGTATCCGGGGTGATAGTTGGGAGGCTGCGGAAGCACATCTGACTGACACTGCCTCTACGGCTGACACCATGTCTGCGGAACACGCTTTTACAGGTAGTGAGACCAGAATCCACCTCCCCAGCGGCAGTCTGACCCTGTCGCAGCTGACCGCCATGTTGAATACGATTCCTTTGGAGATCTCTTTCGTAGATATCGATAATATCAATCGCTACTTCAACGAAGGTCCCAAGGTATTCAAGCGTCCCGGTATGGCATTGGGCCGGGAGGTCTTCACCTGTCACCCGCCTAAGATCGAAGAACGGGTTCGCCGCATTATCGGAGAATTCCGTGCAGGGAATCTGGACCAGGTACCGGTCTGGATGGACAAGGACGGCCGGACTTTCTTAGTGACTTATTATGCCGTCCGGGATAAGCAGGAGCAATATCTGGGAACGCTGGAACTGGTACAGGACATGGAGTTTGCAAAAGAGCACTTCCGCTAGGACAGTGCTCTTTTCTCTTCTTGTGCTTCCTCTACATAAATACGTGCATTCTCCAGATTCCACCGGATCTCTTCTTCGGTAACAGCACGTTTTACTTTCCCGGGATTACCGACGACCAGGGAATTATCCGGGATCTCCACATTCTGCGTCACCAGTGCTCCGGCACCGATGATGCAGTTTTTCCCGATCTTACAGCCGTTCATCAGAATGGCTCCCATACCGATCATGGTATTGTCGCCGATCTTACAGCCGTGGACGATCGCACCGTGTCCAATGGTCACATGATCTCCAATCTCCACCGGATATCCACTGCCCAGATGCACTACCGCATTGTCCTGAATATTGCTCTCTTTGCTGATGACGATAGAATCTCTGTCGCCCCGGACCACCGCATTGTACCAGATTCCGCTATTTTCTCCGATCGTCACATCTCCAAGCACCACTGCTCCAGGCGCTATAAATGCTGTATCATGGATCTGCATATATATTTTCTCCTCTGTACTTTTATCTATTCATTACAAAGTGCACACCGCATATAACGGTACATTTTTCATCCAACCCTGATCAATATATTTCTTTGCCGAAAAGCGGATAGCTGTCTGCGGATGATATTTTTCACAATAACATTTCAGGCTCTGCGATTTCAGGTTTGTCTCTGCTTTTACTTCGATGGGAACAACATCTTTTCCCATTTGTATCATAAAATCCTGTTCAAAGGTTGCTTTTTCCGTTCCGTAATAATAAGGTGTATATTTTGTATCCGAAATAATCTGTTGTAATACGTATTGTTCCGTCAATGCGCCTTTAAATTCAACAAAAATATCATTGCCCTCCAGAATACTCATGGCATCTAAATCACTCATTGCCCCCAGCAGTCCTACATCCAGTACAAACAGTTTATATACATTCATCTCTTTGTATGCAGCCAGCGGTACATGTGGCTCATTCACACGATTTACCTTGTAAATCAGTCCGCAATCCAAGAGCCACTGTATCGCAATTTCAAAATCTGCACTTCTGGCTCCTTTTTTTATCTGTCCGAAGAAAAACTTCTTATTTTCCTTTGCCAGCTGTATCGGAATGGATTCCCATACCATACGAATTCTGGGAAGATCTTTGGCATCTATATGTTTTCCAAAGTCTCCCCGGTACTGACGTACTATGTCTTTTTGTAACTCCCGAACACCGGCATAGTCCTTCTGCTCTCTAAAAAGGTCAACTACTGCAGGCATTCCACCGGTATAATAATAATTTTTTAGCCAAAATAGGTATTTATCCGAAAAGTTGTCTATAATGGAAAAGTCCTTGCTGTCCAATGCCCCAGACAAAGCTTCTTCCCCCATGGCGCATAGAAATTCCCTAAAATTCAAAGGATAGAGATCCAACAGTTCCACCTTGCCTACCGGATAAGATACTCCCTGATGAATCGCTACTCCTAACAGGGACCCCGCTGCAAGAACATGATACTCCGGTGCATCTTCGCAGAAATACTTCAGAGATTCCAGGACTCTCGGTGCATCCTGAATTTCATCCAGAATGATCAACGTATCTCCGGGAGTAATTGTGACCCCTGTTTCGATATTAAGATTCATAAGAATTCTCTGAATGTCAAAATCCATCTCAAAGACATCGCTCATTCTCTTATTATTATAAAAGGATACATATGCCACTTTGGGGAAAAATTGTCTTCCGAATTCCTTCATTAACCATGTTTTTCCCACCTGTCTTGCGCCCATAATAATCATGGGTTTTCTTTTTCCCTTTTCTTTCCAGCTTTGTAATTGTTCCATGGCAAATCGTTTCATTGGCGGCCTCCTTTCTTACATAATATAGTTTACCACATTTTTTTCGATCAAATCAATTGTATATTCAACATTTTTTCTGACCAATATTTTATGATTTAATACATTTTTTCCAATCAAAAAGGAACAATCCTCCGAATTGGGTAAATAGCAAATTTAACTTCCGTTTTGCAAAAGTAACTTCTGTTTGAATTATTTTTGCAAGATTAACTTCGGAATCAGCACCTTGAAAACAGAAATAAGTCTTGCGAAAACAGTGCCAACTGGAAATTAGTATTGCAAGAGTGGACTTTAGTATTACAAACCGCTT
>OODU01002755.1_pt1 | contig 14614 bp, 14 predicted proteins | sample 1671171 | NCBI WGS metagenome assembly OODU01 (sample SAMN06348129, study PRJEB24527) | human gut metagenome | biome: human gut; feature: ankylosing spondylitis patient; material: feces | host: Homo sapiens | place: China | collected 2015-10
TTTTTTTCAAGCAGAAGACGGCATACGAGATTCAAGTGTGACTGGAGTTCAGACGTGTGCTCTTCCGATCTAATTATATTTGTATTTTTATTTAAAATAGATATAAAAACATATAAGTTTTTTAGCAAAACTATATGTTTTATATTAGCTTATTCACTCATAATAGAAGCTACTGCTTGGGCAAATGTATTAAAAGAGCAAACAGAATATGCAAAATACAGAGTTGAGATTATGCTGCATGATTTTTATAAAATGATACCAAAAGATAATAAATTTGGCTTTACCTCTGAAGTAAATAAAAACAATTTTATGTCTCCAATAGCATTAAACACGTCAAAAACATTTCCTATAATAATGAGAAATCACGCTATAGATAATATGCTAGATGCAAATTGGCTGTTCAACTCTTATGGACTTATGGCTCATTATGAACATTGGACACCGATACTCTCAAAAGGCCTATGCGGACAAAAAAATAAAAAGCCAATTGAGATCGTAGAAAATCCGCTCCATAAAATCACAAAATATGATAACAACTGTTTTGTTATAGAGTTTTTATAAATGAAACTATCTAATTCATATTTTTTACGATATTTATGTGTAGGAGTATTAAATACTATTGTTGGCTTTGGGGTTATATTTACCCTTATGTATATTGGATATAGCGCGGAAATCTCAAATTTAATAGGCTATATTTGCGGAATTATTTTCTCATATTTTATGAATAAATTTTTTACTTTTAATACAAAAAATAGAAACAAAAAAGAGTTTATAAAATTTATAATAGCGATGCTTATCTCTTATGTATTAAATCTATTAATGCTTAAAATTTGTCTGAGTTTAGGTATAAATGCATATATAGCTCAACTATTTGCAGGAGCCGCATATACTGTAAGCGGCTTTTTAATAAGTAAATTTTGGGTATTTAAACTAAACAGTTAGCTATTTTAGTTTCTTCTCCCACTCTAAAGCTGAGCTGATGATGAGCTCCAAACTCTCGCGAGTCGGTTTCCAACTAGTTTTATTTCTAAGCTTGCTAGCGTCTGATATAAGCATAGCTGGATCTCCTTCGCGGCGTGGGGCATTTAATACTTTAAAATCCACTCCGCCAACTTTTTTAGCCGTTTGAACGACTTCTTTTACGCTAAATCCTCTACCATAGCCCACGTTAAATATATCACTATCATTTGTTTTTAGATATTCAAGTACGGCCAAATGAGCATTTGCAAGATCTTCTATATGGATATAATCTCTTACACAAGTTCCATCTTTTGTAGCGTAATCACTCCCAAAAATACTCATACTTTCTCTTTTTCTAGTAATCGTTTGAGTGGCTACTTTGATAAGATGAGTCGCGTTTGGATAATTTTGACCGATAAGCCCGTCCGTGCTTGCTCCAGCTACGTTAAAATAACGCAAAATGCCAAATTTAAAATCCCTGTTTGCAAGCGCGGCGTCTTTTAAGATCCACTCAGTCATGAGCTTGCTTCTACCGTATGGATTGATCGGATTTTGCTCGCTTGTTTCATCGACTACGCCGCTACTAGGCTCCCCATAAGTAGCAGCAGTCGAGCTAAATATAAACTTACTCACACCGTGTTCAACAGCTAAATTTATTAAATTTGCGGCGTTTGCCGTGTTATTTAGATAATATTTCAGTGGTTTTACCATACTTTCAAACACTTCTATATATGCTGCAAAATGTATGATTGCTTCAAAATTACGCCCTCTAAAAATCTCCCTAAGGCTAGAAGTGTCTTCTAAAGAGCATTTTATAAACTCGAATTTTCCAACTTTTTCAAGCGTTACTAACGCCTCTTTACTTCCTGTGTAGAAATTATCTATGACAGTTATGTTATGCCCACCCTCTTCTAACAGAGATTTTAAAACGTGAGAGCCGATATATCCAGCTCCTCCGGTTATCAAGATATTCATTTTTCGCCTTCGTTTTACTTTAAATCTTAGTGATTATTATAGCTAGTTTAGACTTAAATAGCCTAAAATAATTCACGTTTTAAAATTTTGCTTGTGGCGTTTTCTAGCGTTTTTAACTCATTATTTAAATTTGAAATTTCACCCTCACAAAACTCAATGGCTTTAACGATTTTTTCTTGAGCCTCAAGCGGCGGAAGTGATAAAGTTAAATTAGAAATTCTTTCAATTGATGCTCTATTTTGTCTAGAAAATCCAAATTTAGCACCAACTTCAAAAAGAGCAAATTCTAAAATTTTTGCTTTATGTGATTTACTTCTTAAAACTCCGCAATGATCAGTCGGATAAAAAGGTTCATTTGCTTTTACAAATCCTGTCATCCAATCTCCATCAATTCCCCATAAAACACTATCAAGACTAAAATCTTTTATTAAATCTTTATTTATTTTTCCAAAAGGTTCTTTAACATTTGCACTAAATACATTTATGCCATCTTGCGTTAAATCTTTATCTAAAACACGCTTACCGATTTTTAATATAAAATCTTTATTTGTTAATTTTACGCTTTCCCACTCGCTTAAGCCATAATTTTGCGGTGATGGTAAATCGTTTAAAATTTGAGCTAAATTTTGCTCATACCCCCCCTATCTCTAAACTAGCATCGGTGATTACACAACTTTTAATTAAAATTTCTTTAATCAAGCTTTTATACTCTTCAATACTCATTCTAATAGTTTTAAATTTCTCTTCTACCTCTTCGCACTCTTTAACGATTTTTTCTTGAGCCTCAAGCGGCGGAAGCGGAATTTTAATATTTGAAAATTTACTTTTATTTATAATTGGAACTGTTGTATTGTGTGTCTGCTGAATTAATAATTGTTTAAAAAAATTAGTATCAAACAAATAAAATAAAAATTCACTTATATAATTATTATTTGGCAATAATGCATTAATTTGCTGATTAAAAATTCCACTTTTTTCAATCATCCCAACTCTTCCAATTGTTCCAATGCAACTAACTAAGATAGATTTTTGGGTAAAGCTCTCTGACTTTCATATCCAAGTTTTGAGACCATAACTTCAGATAAATTAACATTTCTACCATTAATTAAATCCGCTGGTCTATAAAAAGGAAAATCAGAACCATAAAATTCTTTTTTTTGTGTGCTTGGTGTTGAACCTGTTAAAATTTCGCAAATTTCTCCAAGTTTTACAAGCTTAAATTTAGACCCTTCAAAAGGATTTAAATTTACGCCATTTTTGCTACTTGCAATATTTAAATTTATGGCTTTATTAAATTTCGCACTCGTAAAATCAAGGCATTTTAACAGCGGCGTGGTAAAGGCAAATTCGCTTAAATTCGCAGGAATTTGTAAATTTTGGCTAAAACTAACATATGGATCTTTTGATTTTTGTTTTTCAAAGTCATCATTTAAGATAAAAGCACGTCTTACTAAAAAGCAAAGTTTTTCAGGATTATCTAAATTTTCACGCTCGAAAAGCGGCGAAAAATAGGGCGTTTGTAGCTCTTTTAGCCCTTCGCTTCCTTTGCGATTGCTCCACTCATAGCCTAAAAATTTGCTTTGAGCTTTGTTTTCGCTCGGGCTTTTTATGATGAGAGTTTTTGTATCTTTTAATAAGCTAAAAAAGAGAATTTTCTCTTTTTCTAAATTTAGACAAAAGTTCAAAAATTCTTTTTGCTCTAAAGCTTCTTTTTCATTGCTATCTTTATAGCGTTTAGATTTTTTTAAATTTGATAGCGCGGATGAGTTTTTAAATTCGTTTAAATACTCTTTAAAAATATCGTGGCTATAAATTTCTCCATAACCACCGCTTAAAAACTCTCTAAACTCATCTTTTTTATAACCCATAAATTCGCAATACGCTAGCAAGACCTCAAGCAAATAAAGATTAGAAAAATCTAGCGAGCTTTCTATATTTTCTTTTAAGTTTTCATAACTTTGAGAATTAAAGCCATTTACATAAGTTTGCTTTTTACTTAAAAATAAAATTACGGTATTTGTACCAGTAGCGCCAAAGGTATTTGAACCAAACTCGGTTATAGAGATGATGTCAAAATTTCTTAAAATTATCTCTCTAGTTTTTTCATAAACGCCGTCTTTATTTAAAATGCTTGAAGGCAAGATAATAGCAACCTTTGAATTGCTTTTTAAAAGTCTGTTTGCACGTTCAATAAAAAAACACTCGATAGCATTTGAACTTTCTAAATTTATATAGTTAAAAAGTTCGTATTTTTCGCATTCGTTTTTTGATAAAGTCTGCAAAAAACCTTTTACACTATAAGGTGGATTTGCTATAAGCAAGTCAAAATCACGCTCCTTAAATTTGCTCTCATCAAGAGCGTCTGCATAAGAAATTTTAACACCACTTTGCCCATACATAGCAGCACTTACTTTTGCGACTTTACTTAGGCGATATTCTTTTTCTATGCCATAAATGTTTGAGTTTATAGCTTCAGAATCATTACTTATACTTTTAGCTATATTTGCATACGTATTTAGAAAATGTCCCGCACCACAAGCATAGTCAATCACCTTTGGAATACCATTATCAAAAAGCATTTTAAGCGGTAAAGAATGCACTATAAACTCGCAAATTTGAATAGGCGTAAAAAACTGCCCCTCATCTTGCTTCATACCTTTTTGCAAAAATAACTCAAAAAGATTGCCTAAAAGCTGGTTGGTTTTATTTTGAGTTAATCTTAGGTTTTCAAAAAGCTTAATAATGGCTTTTAAAACTTGTGCGTTTTGCTCAAAAAGAGTTTTGTTATGTACTTCAATAAAGCTAAAATCGCTATGAGAGTAAAATTTTAGCATACGGATAAATTCGTTTATCTGGTTTTTTAGTGTTTGAGTTTTGATTTTGTTTCGTTTAAAGTCGCTAAACTGCTCATCTATTTGTTCATCGCTTACATATGTGATTTCTTCGTTTAAATACTCTTTCATAGCATCTTTATAAAGCTTCATCAAACGCTCTTGCATCGCTTCAAAGCTGTCAGCCGTAACGCCACGGTAACAAAATTGTAAGTTTTCTTTATTGTGCGTTTCATCGTAAATTTTACATAAAAACAGATTTACAAGTTTATCAAAGGCGTTTTCCTTACCGCTTATGTTGTATTTACGCAAAATCGTGGCAAAATCGTGATATTTGCCATCTTCATAGCTTTTGCCATCTTCGTTTTGGCTAGTAAGCTCTACTAAATCATCAAAACAAAGTGCGCTTTTGCCAACTTCATAAGGATTTATATTTATCTCAAAAATTCCAACTTGTGAGTAATCGCCTTTGTAAATTTCACTCCAAACTTTAAAAATCTCTTCGGCACTTGTGGCTGTTTGGTAACTTTTGGCAAAGCCTTGACTTTGTAAGTAGATTTCATTGTCGTTAAAATTTAAAATATAATTTTCAAATTTAAGCTCATTGTCTTTAAAATCGCTTGTATAAAGTGCTAGAAACTTTGCACTACGCTCTTGTTGATGATAGCTGATTAACTGGCTAGGCTCATTTTGCATTCTATTCCACTCTTTGCTAAATTCACTTCCGGCGGTTTTACACTCAATTATTAAATATGGCAAATTGTTTTCATCTTTTACTAAAATATCAGCTTTGCCGCTTTTGGCATCTCGCCCAAGCTGCCAACGCGGTTCAAGCTCTAAATTTGCAGGCTTATAGCCTTTTTCAAGCAGACGATTTACGCACTCTAAAACGACTAAATTTTCAGTATGAGAAAAGTTGCAAGTAGTCTCATCGCCTTTTTTTATCTCTAGTGGATAGATTATTTTTAAATTTTTAAAATCTACTTTTATGACTGCGTCGTTTGCGTAAGTTTTGCTAAAAATCTCGCCGTTTTGTTTAAATTCTAAAAGTTTTAGTACTTGGGCTAAATTCTCTTTTGTTACCATTTTTTACCTTATTATTTTAACTTCACATATAAGTTAAGTAGGCATTGAGCCAAAGATGAGATTTTTATCTTTTTAAACTCACCAATCCCTCTTCTTGCTCTCCAGCTTTTCATCCATATATTCCCAGCCTTTTATACACCACTCAAGCTCAGCTGAATCTTTAGAATATCTATCAGTGCATTCCCATTTTCCTTGCCCTAATTGTCTATAAATTGAGCCTTCTCTATGATATTTTCTCTCAAAAGCGTTACTCGCTTCGTTTATAGGCCATGCGCCGGCGCTTATGACAAATACTACAGCTAAAAAACATACTTTTTTCATATTTTATCCTTTATTTTGTTAAATTATTATCGCTTTTAACACGTAAAAATACGGGAAATCTAGGCTTAGCGTATTTAGTTAAATTTTGATATTTATAAGTAATGATAGTGCCGACTTTTGGCGGATTTGATCTTTGCTCATCACTAAAACCAGAACCTATCTTAAACTCTATGTTACTAAAAATATCAACACAAATCAGCGAACCTAAAAGTCCTTCAAATTTACCTTTACCGTTTTGCAGTTTGACGACTTTACACTCACTATCTTTAAACTTTTTGAGCTTTAAAATTTCGCCGCTTCTACCATTTTTATAAGGTACGTTTTCATTTCTTACGACTATGCCCTCGCCGCCACCGCTAACGACCTCATCTAAAAACGCAAAAGCGTCTTCGTTTGAGTCTATTTTTATCTGCTCTATTACCCGTATAAACTCATTTGAATTTTGACTTAAAAACTCACGCAGCACTTCTAGTCTATCGCGCAAATTTCCCTTAGCGTTTGGCACATCAAATATCATAAATTTGATATTTTCCCAACCTTTATCATCAAAAGAGCTAATCACGGAGCCGATAAACTCAAACTCGCCTCGTCCGCTCCAAAGCTCACCGTCTATAGCAAAATTCGGAAAATCTTTTAGCCACCATTTTGGAGCTTTGATGATCTTAGCATTTCTGCTTTTCAAACTCTTGCCATCCCAGATAGCTCTCACGCCATCATACTTTTCGCTCATTAACCAACCGCTTAAATTTTCATCATTATACTCTTTTAATAGCATAACTTCAGCTTTTAAAATTAAAAAAGCGATTAATAATAGAGCTAAAAACTTCAAATTTTTACTTTATAATAGTCCATATACCACTGCACGAATCTTGCAACTCCATCATTTACGCTAGTATTTGGTTTATAGTTAAAATCCTCTACTAGATCGCTTACATCGGCGTAAGTCGAAGGAACATCACCTGCTTGAAGCGGCATAAGATTTTTTTTAATTTCACGTCCTAGTTTTATCTCGATCGCCTTTATGTAGTCCATTAGCTCGACTGGAGAGTTATTTCCGATATTATAAATTTTATAAGGCGCGTTTGAAGTAGCTGGATCAGGATGGCTTGCATCCCACGCTAAATTCGCAATAGCCGGGTTATCCACGCATTTCATTACGCCTTTTACGATATCAGCTACGTAAGTGAAGTCTCTTTTCATCTTTCCATAGTTATAAACATCGATAGCTTTGCCCTCTAAGGCAGCTTTGGTAAATAAAAACAGAGCCATATCAGGACGTCCCCACTCGCCATAAACGGTAAAAAATCTTAGTCCGGTCGTGCTAAGTCCAAAAAGATGGCTATAAGTGTGCGCCATAAGTTCGTTTGATTTCTTGCTCGCGGCGTACAAACTGATGGGATGATTTACACTCTCGTGAGTGGAAAACGGCATTTTTTCATTTAGTCCATAAACCGAACTTGAGCTTGCATATACGAGGTTTTTCACACCATAATTACGACAACATTCAAGAATATTTGTAAAACCTAAAATATTGCTATTTATATAGGCGTGCGGATTGATGAGAGAGTAGCGAACTCCTGCTTGCGCGGCTAAATTTACTATGCAGTCAAACGAGCCGTTTTCAAAAAGCTTTTGCATAGTTTTAAGATCGCTTAAATCGGCTTTTATGAAGCTTAAATTTGGATAAATACTGGATCTAACTGCTACGTTTTCTTCTATATTTTCACGTTTTATACCAAGCTCGTTTAGCCTTGCGTATTTTAAATTTATATCGTAATAATCATTTATACAGTCAAATCCGACCACTTCATCGCCACGCTTTGCAAGCTCACGGCTTAGATGAAATCCTATAAATCCGGCTGTTCCAGTAACTAAAATTTTCATAAAATGCCTTTAAATTCGTTTGATTTTATAAGATAAACATCTGCCGAAGTCTATTTTAGCGAACTCTTTGTGTGCCACAGCTAAGATCACGCAGTCGTGTCCGCTTAAATTTAAACTCTCTAAAAGCTCTACGCCGTACTCTTTTTTCACATCGTTTGCGTCCGCCCAAGGATCATAAACATCTACGTTACAACCAAACTCTTTGAGCTCTTTTATCACGTCAATAACTCTTGAATTGCGGATATCGGGGCAGTTTTCTTTAAAAGTGATTCCAAGCACTAAAACCTTAGCACCATTTACTTTTAATCCGTTTTTTATCATCATTTTAACAGACTGATTTGCATGGTAAATTCCCATATTATCATTTATTCTTCGTCCTGCTAAAATGATCTCTGGGTGATAGCCGATCTCTTCGGCTTTATGCGTAAGATAGTATGGATCTACACCGATGCAGTGGCCTCCCACGAGTCCTGGGCGGAAATTTAAAAAGTTCCACTTAGTCGCGGCAGCGTCAAGCACTTCGTTGGTATCTATCTTCATCTTGTCAAATATCATCAATAGCTCATTTACAAAGGCAATATTTATGTCGCGCTGCGTATTTTCTATGACTTTTGCGGCTTCGGCTACTTTTATACTACTAGCTTTATAAACTCCTGCTTTAATGATCTTGCTATAAACGTCTTCTACTGTTTTAAGGGCTGCAGAACTACTTGCGGAGATGATTTTTTTGATTTTCGTGACCGTGTGCTCTTTATCACCCGGATTTATACGCTCAGGGCTGTATCCGCACTCAAAATCCACACCGAATTTCAGCCCGCTAGTTTCAAGCACAGGCACGCATTCATCTTCTGTGACACCCGGATAAACGGTACTTTCATACACTACTATATCGCCCTTTTTAAGCACTTTGGCTAAACTCGCGCTTGATTTATAAAGCGGAGTAAGATCAGGACGATTATTTTTATCGATCGGAGTTGGAACCGTAACTATGTAAAAGTTGCACTCTTTTATATCGTCCAAATTTACGCTAAATTTCATACCGTTTTTTAGTACTTTAGCCATCTGTTCTTCATTTAATTCAAGAGTTCTATCGATACCGTTTTTTAGCTCGTTTATTCTTTTTTCATTAAGGTCAAATCCTACAACGCTAAAAGCGTCGCTAAATGCCGCAGCTAAAGGCATTCCGACGTATCCAAGACCGATAATCCCTATTTTTATATCTCTCATCGCGAACCTTTTTTAAATTTAGAAAATTATACACCAAAATATCATAAGCTATCTTTAAGTCTACCTAATTCATCGTCTATAAATTTAGAAAACACAGGCGTATAGCTCATGTCTGTTTTTTTATCTTTTAAATAATCGCTCATTTGAGATAAATAATTAGCATAATCATCTTTAGTTAGTTTTCCGCGCAGCAACTCATATTTTAAAAACAACCAGTATGTATTTAGCGTATCAGACTCGCAATATTCATTTATTTTGTCTAATTTTTCCTCATAAAACATGTCAATAACCTGATCTCCATGCACGTCGTATTTTCCAGGGAGATTTAAAGAGGCACAAAGAGTATCTAATTTTAGTCCACTAACAGCTCTAAAATCGCTGATATGATCAAGCAAATCAAGATGAAAAATGCCATCATATCTGCTTCTGTAATTTGTCCATTTATCCTTCCCGTTTTCTTTATCGCTTGTACTAAAATACGGCTCGGCTTGAAGATTGTACCGCATAGCACGCACCATCAGCATAGGAAGATCAAAACCGCGACCGTTGAAACTTACCAAACGAGGATTATGCTCGTTTATGAAGTTTATAAATTTAGTTATTTTCTCCTCTTCATTTTTACCTTGCATCGTAGAAACTCGTAAAAATCTACCAAATTTATCCGCCATAACAGCCGATATGGCAACGACTTCATGAAAACAAACAGGCAAAAACTCGCTTCCGCTTTTTTCTAATTGAGTTTTAAAAGCCTCTTTTGCTACTTCTATATCACTTCCTTCGTAGCCAAAAACACGTCTTAAAGTATCGCTATCTGGTACGGTCTCGCAATCAAACACGCATATATATTCACTTCTTGCCATTTTACCTACTTTTTAGAATATTTTTTATACAATCATACCAAAAAACAATGGAAAAATAGTTGAAAATAGCCATCATAAAACTCTCCAGCCTTGGCGATATAGTACATGCAACCGTAGTTTTGCAATTTATAAAAAAATATTGCGAAGCAGCCGAAATTTCGTGGTTTGCAGATGAAAAATTCGGCTCTATTTTAGACTCGCATCCTGATATAAAAGAAGTTATAAAACTTCCTTTAAAAGATAAAAAATTTGTAAAAACTTACAAAATTTTATCTAAATTTAGAAATAAATTTGATATCATCATCGACCTTCAGGGACTTATAAAATCAGCTATCGTCGGGCGAATTTTAGGAAAAAATTTGGTAGGATTTGATAAGTTTAGCGCAAAAGAGCCACTTTGCAGCATGTTTTATAATGCAAAAATCAACTGCGATTATAATGAAAATATAATAATTAGAAATTTAACTCTAGCCAGCAAAGCCCTTAATTTTAAATTTACAACAAGCCAAATAGATAATAAAATACCATGCTTTAAAGTAAACGACGATAATTTTGATTTTTTAGATAAAAACAGTAAAAATCTACTAATAGCACCTTTTGCAAGCGAAAAAAGCAAACGCTACGACAAATTTAAAACGGTGATAAACGGATTAAAAAAGTATAATATCTTTATAAGTTTTGGCTCAGAAAAAGAAAAGGCTGAAGCATTAGATCTTACAAAAAATACTCACGCCAAACTACTTCCTGCACTTAGTTTAAATCGTATGATAAATCTTATAAACAAAGTCGATTTAGTCATAGGAAACGATAGCGGTATAACTCACATTGCGTGGGCGCAAAATAGAGCTTCTATAACTATTTTCGGAAATCGCCCAAGCAAAAGAAACGCTTATAAAACAGATAAAAATATAGTACTAGACACAGGAAAAAAGATAGATGCAAAATGCATTGATAAAAGTGATTTTTGCGTATGTGATATAGATCCGAATTTAGTTATAAAAGAGGCAAAAAGGCTGATTGATGAGTGATATAATTTATCTGTTTTTATATAAATTTTTTAAATTTGTAGCAACTTACGCACCACAATCATTGCAAAGTCCGTTTTTTACGGCACTTGCGTATATTTTTTATAAATTCGATAAAAAACATACAAACATCATGAGAGTAAATTTAAAAATGTGTTTTCCGGAATTTACAGGGCAAAAAATAGAAAAAATTATAAAAGCAACGTACAGAAATTTCGGCTATTTCGGAGCTGATTTTTTACGAAATCAAGATAGCACAAAAGAAAATATACTAAATAAAGTTAGTTTCAAAAATGAAGATATATTGCTAGACGCGCTAGACACAAAACGCCCTATCATAGTACAAACAGCGCATTATGGAAACTGGGAGCTTTTCAGTCTTGCGATGGCAGCAAAGTTTGGTAGTGTTTCTATAGTCGGCAGAAACCTTGATAGCAGTGTTATGGATCAAATTTTAAGCAAAAATAGAACAAAATTTGACATAGAGCTTATACCAAAAGACGGCGGCGCTAGAGATATTCTTAAAGCTCTTAAAAATAGGCGTCTGCTTGGAATTTTAGTAGATCAAAATACAGCCAAAAAAGATGGAGTTCAGTGTGAGTTTTTCGGCAAAAAGATCATGCACACCCCAGCTGCTAGTATATTTGCTAACAAAACAGGAGCCATCATCATTCCTGCTTTTATAAAACGTATTTCAAGGGATAAAAACGAAATTTGCTTTTTTAAAGAGATTTTAGCTGAAAATTATGAAGGGGATAAGCTTCAAAAAGCGACTCAAGCTCAAAGCGATGCTACTGAACAGATGATAAAAGAAAAACCGGACGAATACTTTTGGATGCATAAAAAATTTAAACATTTTTATGAGGAAATTTACAAATGATAAGCTTTGTAGTGCTGACTTACAATAGTAAAAAATACATAAAAGAAGTGCTATCAAGCATATCTTGGGCCGATGAAGTCGTAGTGGTAGATAGCGGCTCAAACGATGAAACTTTAAGTATTTGTTCTGAATTTAAAAACGTTAAAATCACTCACCAAAAATGGCTTGGATTTAGTGCACAAAAACAGCTCGGTGTTGATTTATCAAAAAACGAATGGGTATTTGTGCTTGATAGCGATGAAGTTGTTACCAACGAGCTTAAAAACGAAATTATCAACGAGCTTAAAAATCATAAATTTAAAGTATATAAAGTTGCTAGACTAAACTATTTTTTTGGTAAGCCGATTAGAAAAATGGGCCTTTATCCAGACTATACGATAAGATTTTTCAATAAAAATTATGCTAAATTTGACGGTAGAAGCGTGCATGAAAGCGTGATTACCAACTCAAAAATAGGAGTACTAAAAAATCACTTCATCCACCATGCCTATGAGAGCGTGGAGCAGTTTATAAATAAACAAAATAGCTATTCAAGCCTAAATAAAAAATCAAATAAAATAAAAGCCGTACTTAATCCTTGCTGGACGTTTTTTAAATTATATATTTTAAAAGGCGGTTTTTTAGAGGGCTGGAATGGCTTTGTCATCGCAAAACTTTATAGCGAATATACATTTTGGAAGTATATAAAATGAAAATTTTAGTAATGAAATTTAGAAATATCGGCGATGTCTTACTCACGACTCCTTTGTTAGAAAATTTAAAACACTATTATCCGGATTCAAAGATACATTTTGCTTTAAATAAAGGCTGCGAGGCGATGATAGAAGGCAATCCAAATATAGATAAAATACATATTTACGATAGAAATGAAATAAAAAAGAAAAATGCTTTTAGGCGTATTTATCTTGAGTATAAATTTGCAAAATCTCTAAAAAATGAGAAATTCGATATCGTTATCCAAACTACAAAAGGAGACCGAGGTCTCATCATAGCTAAATTTTGCTGTGCAAAAACAGTCGTATCATACTTAGCTAAAAATCGTATTTTTAATAAATTTATAACTCACAAAATAAAAGAACAAGGATCTACGCATACGGTACTAGCGAATTTGGACGCACTCAAAGCTTTAGGATATGAGCCAAAAAACGCTAGAGTTAAAATCTATTTTGATGACTATTCACAAGATTCTAAATTTAAAAATATACCAAATAGATTTATTCATATTCATCCTATGAGCAGATGGCTTTTTAAATGTATAGATGATGAAACTTTGGCTAAAATCATAGATTTTTGTGAACTAAATTTAAATCACAAAGTAGTATTAACCTGTGATAAAAACCCGGTCGAACTTGAAAAAATACAAAATATACTTAAGAACTGCAGTGCAAAACCGGTACTATTTTTAGGAAATTTAAATTTAAAAGAAGTAGCGTTTTTAAGCTCAAAATCGGAACTATTTATAGGAGTAGATACTGCGATCATGCATATAGCAGCGGCAAATAATGTGCCTTGCATAGCGTTTTTTGGACCTAGCGGGGCATTTCATTGGGGACCTTGGGATAACTCTTGTCTAAAAAGCGGATATACGCAAAAAAACGGTATTCAAACAATGGGCAAACACAAAGTTATTCAAAAAAACCTATATTGCGTTCCTTGCGGAAAAGATGGTTGTAATGGCTCAAAAAGGAGCGATTGTCTTATAAATTTAGATTTAAATTTAATAAAAAACAGCATATCTCAATTCTTCAAAGCCGAGTAAAAGCTTCCTAAAATATCATTTTGATATATGAATAGCGTCTTTTTTAACCACTTATCATCTTTTTTAACTGCAACTCTTTTTATATATTTTAAATTATTATCAGGTTTATTTATACCTCGTTTTGTGGTATAAAATATCTCATAACCGATCTCTTTTGCAGCTTGTAATCTGCTTTTATCATATTGCCCGCGCGGCCAACAAAGATGGGCGTCATCAAATCCTAAACGATCTTTTATGATCTTTTTACAAGCAAAAATATCATCTTCAAATCTTAAATTTCCAAAATAAGCATCATCGTGTCCATTAGTATGAGAGTGAAAATCAAAAACATCTTTCATTTTTTCCACCTCGTCCCAGTTTAAAAACAAACCAGCAGTATCGCTGATAATTTTTTGTTTTGCTTCTTTATGCGATAACGGTCTAAACTCAGCTTTTCTAAGTGCATTTTGCTCACTTGCTTTTTCTATCCAGCTAGTCACTAAAAACAGAGTCGCATTTAAACCGTACTTTTTCAAAATAGGATAAGCGTAGTAATAATTATCTCGCCAACCATCATCAAAAGTTATAAAAATACTCTTTTTAGGTAGTTTAAGCTCACCTTTTTTAAATTTCAAAAACTCATCTGAACTTAAAGTTTTATAACCATTTTGACTAAGAAACCTCATTTGAGACTCAAATTCATTAAGACTGCTAGCGATAAATCCTGATTTTGGCAAAACATGATGATACATAAGAACGGTAGATCGGAAGAGCGTCGTGTAGGGAAAGAGTGTAGATCTCGGTGGTCGCCGTATCATTAAAAAAAA
>OODU01002757.1_pt1 | contig 14602 bp, 10 predicted proteins | sample 1671171 | NCBI WGS metagenome assembly OODU01 (sample SAMN06348129, study PRJEB24527) | human gut metagenome | biome: human gut; feature: ankylosing spondylitis patient; material: feces | host: Homo sapiens | place: China | collected 2015-10
AATCCCCACATACGCCATATAGATTCACTCATTTCCCTATAATAATTGGCTGATACATATTCTCAATTTTATGCACGGACCGTCATATCGTATATGTTCCTGCCATCTTCGTATACTCGTGCATACACATCTCTGCACTTTTTCAGCTTGCAGAAAAATGATATGGCCGCAGGAACATCATGATACACCTTCCATTCACCGCAATAGGCACAGCCTTCCCCTTTCTTCTCGATGAAATCCCTTACATCCTCGATTGGATATCCAAGAAATACACCGATTTCATGTGGGAAACAAGGTTCCGTATTGATCCGCTCCTTCAATTTCTCTATGTAAGAAGCAAGATTTCCAGAATCTCTATAACCATAGTTTTGCAGAAATGTGTGCACTTCCGGATCCGCGATTCGTTCTTCCAGCTTCGATTTGCGATACACATAAAGCAGGTAGAAATCCTTTACATTTTTCATGAGCTTTATATAGATTCCCTTTTGATTGAGACGCTTGTTCATCCTATGAATTGATTCAATGCATTCCTGCAAATTTTTAAATTGAAAATTATATAAATTGGCTGTTTTAATCCCTGCTAAGGTCGGAGCCGCGTTCCGGATTAAGCTTTCTTCAAATCCCATATATATCAGATCCTTAAATTGCTGCGAGTTTCTTTCCGAGTTCGTTGCATGCCGCAACCGCTTCCTCATCCGGCGCCTCATGTGCGATCAGACCTTCTCCGTCGATCACGCTTGCGCCTGCTGCTGTCATACGGTCAACCCAGTCACGCATCCACTGGCCATCGCCCCAGCCGTAGGAGCCGAACAGCGCAACCTTCAGGCCGGAAATCTTGCTCTCCAGCTCGGTGAAGAACGGGTCGAACTCGGTCTCCTCGAGAACCTCGGCACCCATAGCCGGGCAGCCGAGAGCGATCTTTGCGTACTTAACAGCGTCAGCCGGGGTGGTGTCCGCAACGTTCAGTACGTCAACTTCCATGCCGCCCTCGCGGATGCCGTCTGCAATTGCGTTTGCCATCTGCTCGGTGTTGCCGGTCTGGCTCCAGAAAATAACTGCTGCTTTGCTCATGATGATTTTGCTCCTTCGCATGTATTGTTCTATATTTATAGTTCTATCGAGTTATGCTATGCTGCAAACACCTCGAGAAGGGTTTCGCCCTTGTCAACGCGTCTGGTCACGGCGTGGCATACCCGCGATAGGCGGTCAAACAGCCGGGATGCCGCTTCGGCATCGCCGTACACCTTCCAGAGACCGCTTAATTTGCAGCCCTTTCCGGCGTATCGAATAAAGCCCACAACGTCCTCGATCGGGTATCCGAGGAACAGTCCGATCTCGTGCGGAAAGTCCTTGGACATGGCGATGCGGCGCTTGAGATTGCGCAGCAGTACGTCGAGCGGCTGACCGACCGGGTACGCAAAGTGCCGGAGCACATGCTGCACCTGCGGGTCTGCCATGCGGCGTTCAAGCTGCGGCTTGCTGTATACCAGTAAGAGGAAGCGTGCGCTGCAGGCGCAGACGATCTCGAAGTGAATTTCTCGCGCTGAGAAAGCATCGCGGTATTCCTTTAATCGCTGCGGCAGATCGGGATATAAGTTCCGGTCGCACGACACCAGACTTGCCGGTTTGATGCCCGCCAGTGTCGGCGAGCAGTAGGTCGCTAAAAGTCGATCCAAGCCATTTTGCATTGCTGATGCACCTCCCGTTTACAGTATTTCCGGTCTGTACATTTGGTATGCGTTTTTCCCGAACAGCGCGGCTGCGGTTAGCCATTCAGCCGCGCAGACCAGTAACGGTATTGTTCGGAATGATGCGCAAAATACAGAGGAAGCTGTTTCTTTTATAACTTTTCAGCACGTTCCCGTTCCGTGAGGAAGCGTGCCGGTCAACGGGGCGTATCAGTAAGCCTCGGCTAACCATGTATATAAGTTAGCATATCCTAACTAATATGTCAAGCACTTTTTCGAGAGAAATTTTCGGCTGAATTCCGGGTGGTTAGGTTTTGCTAACTACACCGTTCGGATAGACGTTTTCTCAGCGTGAGAACGGGCGTTTTTGCTGCCTTTTCGGGCGGGAAAATTTTTTCGGGATTTCCCGGATTTTCTGCACCGGAAAGCCGGGGTGCGCGAACTGCCGCAGGCGGGTTCGCCCCTAACGGGCGGCTCCTTTTCTGCACCGGCTGACCGGGGCACGCGAACTGCCGCAGGCGGGTTCGCCCTGACGGGGCGGCTCCTTTTCTGCACCGGCTGACCGGGGCGCGCGAACTGCGTCAGCGTGTTCGCCCCTAACGGGCGAGAAGTTTTCCACTGAACCTCAGCGGGGGATTCGCCGTCTGCGGACGGCGGGAACGTGCCGCGCCCCGCGGCGGGGGCAAAAAGGAAGGACAACCTGCGGTTTTCCTTCCTCTTTGGACTCCTACCTTTCCCTTGCTTCCTAATCTAGCGCAGATTACCTATATGTGACCGCTTCGAAAAGGAGTACGGCAGAGGATTTTTTCTTCCGTGTTTTTCGTAACCTGTTCGCAGGGTCAGATACCGTTCTGCTACACAAGTCGGCTACTTCCAGCAGGCGCGACATACCCGTGTCGCGCAATTCGTGAGCGCGTTGTAATAGACAGAGCCTACGAAGATAAATTGTACCAAACGCTTAATTCGTAGGTGCCGTGCGGTATAACGTGTTAAAGAGTTGCGCGGCACGGTTATGCCGCGCTCTGCTTAGATGAACCCACATGTGTAGCAGTAATTTATCTGACGCTGCGAATATGTAGGGACATGGGAGCACACTGTGCTCCCCTACGGTAGAAAAAATCCTCTGTCGTTCCCTATTTTCGAAGCGGTCACATGTCGGCAATCTGCGCCAGACTATCCCAAAAGGAAGTGGGAGTTAAGAGGGTAGAAACCTTGGTGTCTACCCTCTTGCCCCGCCGCGGGGCGCGGCGAATCCCTCGCTGAGGTTCAGCGAAAAACTCCCCGCCCGTTAGGGGCGAACACGCTAACGCAGTTCGAGTACCCCGCTCAGTCGGTGCAGAAAAGGAGCCGCCCGGATAGGGCGAACACGCTAACGCAGTTCGAGTGCCCCGCTCATCCGGACGCAAAAAAGGCACCCGAACGGGTGCCTTTTCGATAGTCGTTAGATCTTGCGACGGCGGCGGAACTTCTTACGGAAGAAGCCCCACAGACCGGTAGACAGCATAACGGACGACCAGCCGCCGGCCAGGATACCGACGATCAGCGGCAGGGTGAACTGCTTGAGCGACGGAACACCGAGGATGTATACCATGCCGATGGTGAACAGCGTGGTAAGCGTGGTGTTGATGGTACGGCCCATGGTCTGCCAGATGCTCTTCTCGCCGATGACCTCAAACGGCTCCTTGCGCGCGGTGCGCAGGTTCTCACGAACGCGGTCGAATACGATGATGGACGCGTTGATGGAGTAGCCGAGGATGGTCAGTGCAGCAGCAATGAAGTTGCTGTCGAGCGGAATCTGCAGCAGAACGTAAACGCTCAGCATAACGAGCAGGTCGTGAACCAGGCAGCAGATCGCAGCCAGACCACTGGTCAGCTCGAAGCGGAAGGTGATGTACACCAGCATCAGCAGGATTGCAAGGATCGAGCAGATGAATGCCGAACGCTGCAGGTCGCTGCCGACAGAAGCGGATACGTCGTTGTTGTTGAGGATATCGGTATCGGCAAGGCTGTACTTCTCCAGCATCTTGTCGATCACGGCAGCACGCTGCTCGGAATCGATCGAGGTGGAGCGGATCAGCACGTCCTCGTTGCCGTCACCGGAGGAGGTTACAGAGGATGCGTCCACACCGGTTGCGTCCTTGAACAGATCGCTGACCTCGGTCTGGATATCCTGCGTAACTGCGGTATGCATGTTGAACTCCATCTCGGTACCGCCGGCAAAGTCGATGCTCAGGTTGAACAGGTTCTTGCCGAACGGCAGCAGGATCAGCGCAACAAGGCCGGTTACGATCAGTACGACAGAGATACCGCTGAAGATCTTGAAATTCTTGAGGATCGGGAAATGCTTCTTCTCTTCCTTGCGCTCGCGCAGGCCGTAAGCCTTCGGATTGCGGATGTGGAAATCCACCATGCGTCTGAGCAGGAAGTGCGTGATGGTCAGCGCAGTGAACATGGACACGATAACACCGATGCCCAGCGTGGTAGCGAAGCCGACGATCGTGCCGGTGCCAAGGAAGAACAGCACGCCGCACGCGATCAGGGTGGTGATGTTGGAGTCCAGAATTGCGGTGAACGCACGCTTGAAGCCGGAGTCAATGGCGCTCTTGACGGTCTTGCCGGCAGCCATTTCCTCCTTGATGCGCTCGAAGATAATGACGTTTGCGTCAACCGCCATACCGATGGACAGGATAATACCTGCAATGCCCGGCAGGGACAGGTTTACGCGGATCAGGCTGAACAGCAGCGCCTCGATAACCATGTAGAAGCACAGAGCGAAGCAGGAAACAACGCCCGGAATGCGGTACATGATGATCATGAACAGCATAACGAGTACCAGACCGATCAGGCCTGCCTTCAGGCTGGAGCTCATCGCGTCAGCGCCGAGCTGCGGGCCGACAGAGCGAAGCTCTACCTGCTTGAGCGAGAACGGAATCTGACCTGCGTTGATGAGGTTTGCCAGCTCGGTCGCGCTGTCGCGGGTGAACGAGCCGGAGATTACGCAGCTGTCGCTGTCGATCTTGGAAGAAACGGACGGTGCGGAAATAACCTGATCGTCCATGACGATAGCCATCACGTTGGTGCCGTCAGTGCGGGCCGCGATGCTCTCGGTCGCTTCAGCAAACTTCTGCTTGCCCTCAGAGGTAAACTGTACCTCTACATAATGGGTATCCGCAACTTCGTTGCCGGTCGGGCGGCCATAGCCGTAAGTAGCTTTCTTAACGTCAGAGCCGGTCAGCCACTCCTTGCCGTCAACATCAACAAAGGTGAGCTGTGCGGTGGTGCCGAGGGTCTGTACGGCCTCCTCCGGGTTGGTGATCTGCGGGATTTCGACCGTTACGCGGTTGTCGCCGCTGAGGGATACGGTAGCCTCGGTAAAGCCCTTACCGGTCAGTCGCTGACGGATGACCTTCTGTACCGAGTTCATGTCGTCGGACAGGTTGCTGGTGTCGTAGCCGTCCGGGATTTCGGCCTCGTATACGATACGGGAGCCGCCGACCAGATCCAGACCCAGACGGATACCATTGTCGGTATCGAGTACGCTCGGGATGATGGCCTTCAGACCGGAGTCTGTCGTGTCTGCGGAATCGGTCGAAGCCGAGTCAGCAGAGGTGTCAGCAGACGCATCTGTGCTGTCTGCCTTGTTGTCCGCCGTGTCTGCGCTGCTGTCGGTAGACGAGGTGTCGCTCGTATCCGTCGCAGACGTGTCGGACGTTGCCGTGTTCCGGAACGGCATGGTCCAGCCGCCCGGAATGTACACTCCTGTTACCGCCGTCACGCCGAGGAAAATGATGATCAGCATGACCGCGATAAAGGAAGTTACACTCTTTTTCACTTGCAAGTGCCTCCTTTAATTTTTTTGTTACACAACTGATTTAGTATACAGCATAATAGCCAAAAAGTCAATCATTCTGCACATATTGTATAACAATTCCGCGCCTGTGGCGCGTGTGCAATAGAATATCCCGCTGCGCGGGATATTCATAAAAACCGTGGGGCATGTACCTGTGCAGCGCAGCCTTTTAATGCCGCGCAAGGTTAGCACCGGTTTTTATACCGGTAAGCATATTTGTGTGCCGCGTGCGGCGCGCAAATATGCGCCCGTGATGTATCCGCGCCGTGTGCGGTACATCCTATCTCGTTTCAGACTGTGATCTGAAACGAATCAAAGGTTGATCTCTACCTTTACATCCTCACCGGTGAGGTACGGCGCGATCGCCGGACGAACACACTCGTTCAGGAACTCGTCTACCTGAGACGGGCAGCGGCCGATGTAAGCGGACGGGTCGAGGTGCTCGAGGATCTGCTCACGGGTCATGCCGAACATCGGGTCGCCGGCAATGCGGTCAACCATATCGTTCTCGAGGCCCTCCTCCTTGATGCGCTTGCCCGCAGCCATGGAGTGCTCGCGGATGCGCTCGTGCAGGTCCTGACGGTTGCCGCCGCGCTTTACGGCGTCCATCATGATGTTCTCGGTTGCCATGAACGGCAGCTCGTTCATAACGTGCGCCTCGATGACCTTCGGGTAAACGACCAGACCGGAAACGACGTTGATCATGATGTTGAGGATTGCGTCAACGGCAAGGAATGCCTCCGGCACGGAAATGCGCTTATTCGCAGAGTCGTCGAGTGTGCGCTCGAACCACTGGGTAGCCGAGGTGAACGCCGGGTTCAGGCTGTCGCAGATGACGTAGCGCGCCAGTGCGCAGATACGCTCGGAACGCATCGGGTTGCGCTTGTACGGCATGGCGGACGAGCCGATCTGGTTCTTCTCGAACGGCTCCTCTACTTCCTTCAGGTGCTGCAGCAGACGCAGGTCGGTTGCGAACTTGGAAGCGGATTCGGCGATACCGGCGAGCGTTGCGAGCGTCTGCGCGTCGATCTTGCGGGAGTAGGTCTGGCCGGAGACCGGAACCACGCCTGCAAAGCCGAAATCGTCGGCAATGCGCTTCTCCAGCTCCTTAACCTTGCTCTCGTCGCCGTCAAACAGCTCCATGAAGGACGCCTGCGTGCCGGTCGTGCCCTTGCTGCCGAGCATGCGCAGGTTTTCGATGCGGTATTCTACCTCATTCAAATCCATCAGCAGCTCGTTCATCCACAGGGTAGCACGCTTGCCGACGGTGGTCAGCTGTGCGGGCTGGAAGTGGGTGAAGCCGAGGGTCGGCTGGGACTTGTGCGCATCCGCGAACTGTGCCAGCTTGTCCAGTACGGTCGCCAGCTTTTTGCGAACCAGCAGCAGACCCTCGCGGATCTGGATGATGTCGGTATTGTCGCCGACATACGCGCTGGTAGCGCCGAGGTGGATAATGCCGGCCGCCTTGGGAGCCGCCTTGCCGAAGGTGTAAACGTGCGCCATAACGTCATGGCGTACCTCCTTCTCGCGCTGACGGGCCACATCGTAGTCGATGTCGGTCAGGTGCGCGGCCATCTCGTCCACCTGCTCCTGCGTGATCGGCAGACCGAGCGCCAGCTCCGCCTTAGCCAGCGACAGCCACAGCCGACGCCAGGTGGAGAACTTCATATCCGAGGAGAAGGTGTAGAGCATCTCCTTGGAAGCGTAGCGCGAAGAAAGCGGGCTTTCGTACACGTTGTTCATGTTATTCGTCCTTTCCGGTGTGTATTTTATCCAAATTATAACGAAATAACGGACTTGGATGGTATCTAATCTTCCATAACAGTCCGATTTTAGTTTAACACTTTGCACCGGTCATTTCAAGCAAAACCGACCGGTTTTGCGCTATCTTGTAGCAATAAACAAAGTTTGCAGCGGTTTCGCCGTTAGATTTTGCGTCCTCCCCTTTTTCCTGCACCGCCTGCGCGGTTCAAGTGCCCCAGAGGTTCGGTGCAGAAACCAAAAAGCAGCACCCTTTTCAGAGTGCTGCTCGGAATTACGAATGCTTACGCATTCTTGATAAACGCTTCGAGGCGGTCGAGACCCTTATCAATCTCGGTGAGCGAGGTCGCATAGCTCCAGCGGATGAAGCCCGGCGCGGCAAATGCGGTGCACGGAACGGTCGCAACCAGACCCTTCTCAAGGAACAACTGCGCAAAGTCCTCGGCGCTCTCGATGACCTTGCCGTACATGGTCTTGCCGAGGAAGCCAGTCATGTTCATCATAACATAGAACGCGCCCTCCGGCTTGATGCAGGAAACGCCCTCGATCTTGTTCATGCGCTCTACCAGATGGTCGCGGCGCTGCTCGAACGCCTGCTTCATCACCTGCATATCCTCCTGCGGGCCGGTCAGCGCGGTGATGGCCGCCTGCTGGGAAATGGTGGACGGTGCAGAGGTGGAGTGGCTCAGGTAGTTCGCCATCACCTTGGCCAGCTGCGGATTGGACGCGCTGTAGCCGATACGCCAGCCGGTCATCGCGTAGCTCTTGGACACGCCGTTGACCAGAATGGTGCGCTCCTTCACGTCCTCGCCCAGAGAAGCGAACGAAACGAACTCATTGTTATCATATACAAGGTTGCAGTAAATCTCATCCGCGATAACGTAGATGTTATGGCGGCAGCAAACCTCAGCGATCGCCTCCAGCTCCGCCTTGGTGTATACCATGCCGGTCGGGTTGGACGGAGAGTTCAGCATGAACACCTTGGTCTTGTCGGTGATGGCGGCGTCCAGCTGCTCTGCGGTGATCTTGAAGTCCGCCTCCTCGGTTGCGGCTACGATGACCGGGATTGCACCTGCCTGCTTTACCATCTCGGAGTAGCTTACCCAGTACGGAGCCGCGATAACAACCTCATCGCCCGGATTGCACAGCGTCATCAGCGCGATATAGACCGAGTGCTTTGCACCCGAAGCCACAACGATCTGCGTCGGCTCGTAGTCCAGACCGCAGTCCTCCTTCAGACGGTAGCAGGCTGCCTTGCGCAGGTCCATCAGACCGGCTGCCGGCGTGTACTTGGTCTGGTTGTTCTCAATGGCCTCGATACCGGCCTGCTTGATGTGCTCCGGCGTCGGAAAATCCGGCTCACCGGCACCAAAGCCGACAACGTCCTTGCCCTCTGCCTTCATCTGCTTGAACAGCGAATCAATGGCCAGCGTCGTGGACGCCTGCACACCTGCTGCAATCTTGGAAATCGGCTTCAATGCCATGCTCAGCACTCCCTTATATCTCTCATCAGTTATCATGTGTTTTTATTATATGCCTGCGAACTTATTTTTGCAAGTCCTGACTTAATAAATTGCAAAATCGACACAATAAAAAACCCGCCGATATTGGCGGGTCAGGTGTGGAATTTTCACAAAACACGGTCGCGCGAGAAGATAATCAGAGCCGTTCCCCGTTCAATCGTGACGGCAAAGCGGCTGTTCGGTTTTGCCTCGTTCGAGGTGGAGATCATGCCGACACGGGTAACCGTGCCGTTCGTTAATTCATATTTTGCATTCTCGATGGTCACGCCCTCGATCACCGCGTCCATCGGCACGACCGAGAAGTAGGTAAACGTCTCCGGCATGATGAATTCCTGCCGTCCGCCCTGATGCAGCTCGACGCGGTTGTACGGATCGAGGATGGTCAGGTGACCGCCGAGCGTCTTTGCTTCCTCGAGCAGCGAGAGATTTGCCAGCATATGGTCGATGCGCCCGCCGGTCGCACACACGAGCGTCGCCTCGCGGCAGCCGCGGCGGAACACCTCCCGCAGACAGCTCTGCGAATCCGTGTCGTCCTTCTCAGGTCTCAGCAGGATCACATCGTCGCCCTCTACCTCGGTCATGGAATCCCGGTCGGAGATCATGAAATCCGGGTGCAGACCGAGCGCCCGCGCATGCCGCAGGCCGCCGTCCGCACACGCAACGAGCGCGTCCGGATGCTCGCGCAGAAACGCGCGGATGTAACCGTAATCGGTTTCCGGTGCAGCCGCAAAAATCAGCGCGTGCCGCCCTTGGTAAGTTCCCATTCTTTCAGATCCTTTACACTTTCATACAGCTTTACATAGCTTTCGTGACGGGTTTTCGCAATTTCTCCGTTCTCGACCGCCGCGAGAACGGCGCAGCCCTTCTCCTTGACATGCGCGCAGCCGGTGAATTTGCACTGCCCGATGTACGGCTCGAACTCCGGAAACGCATACTGCAGATCCTCGGCAAGAACCAAATCCATCTGCTCGGTCTCAAACGAGGAGAAGCCGGGCGTGTCCGCGATGTAGCCGCCGCCTTCGATCGGGTGCAGCTCCACATGACGGGTGGTGTGCTTGCCGCGACCGATCTTGTCCGAAATCGCACCGACCTCAGCGCCGAACGAGCTGTCAAGACGGTTGAGCACGCTCGACTTGCCGACACCCGAGTTGCCCGCAAACGCACTCACTCTGCCGCGGATGCGTTCGCGCAGCTCGTCGATACCCGCACCGGTGTGGGCGCTCACGCGCAGCACCTCGATGCCGCTTTTGCGGTAGGTTTCATACAGCTCGTCCCCCGGATTCACGTCCGTCTTGTTGATGACGACCAGTGCGTCCATGTTCTTGTGCACCGCGATCGCCGTTACCTTGTCGATCAGGAACGGGTCGGTCACCGGCGGTGCCGCGCTCGCCACGGCAACGACCAGATCCAGATTCGCCACAGCCGGCCGGATCAGGCTGTTCTTGCGCGGCGCGATCGTCTGCAGATAGCCGGTGCCGTCCTCCGGCTGGATTTCCAGCGTTACCCGGTCCCCGACGATAGGCTTGCCCACGGTCTTGCGGAACCGTCCGCGTGCTTTGCATTCAATGAGACCCTCGGCGGTATCCACATAGTAGAAACCGCCGATGCCCTTCAGAATGATCCCTTCGATCAAACTTAATTCCTCCGTTTTTTAACTGAATGTGTACGTCTGCGAGGTAGTCGAACCGTCCACGCTGACCGTAACATCATGGTCGCCCACCGAACCGCTCACCGAGATGGACGTGCTGCCGCCGCTCGTGCTGCAGGTGTCGTCATACTGGATAACGCCGTCCACATAGATGATAACATGCGCGGTATCCGTGTTGTCCGGCAGCGAAACCGGAATGGTCGCACTGCCGAGGCTCGGCGTATCGTCGTAGTCGCCATCGCCGTTGTCCTGACCGCCGGAATTGCCGCCGCTGTTATTATCCGGCGAGTTATTGTTCGATGTGCTCTTGCCCTTGGAGATCTGGATGTTGACGACAGTGCCCTTTGCGACCTCCGCGCCCGCATCCTGCGACTGCCATACGACCGAACCGGCCTCAGCGGTGCTCTCGACCTCGTTCACCGAGCCGATGGACAGACCCTTTTCCGTCAGGGCCTTTTCCGCCGCGTCCTTTGTCATGCCGAGCAGACCGGGCACAGCAACGTTTTCGTTATCGTCCTTCTGCTTGCCCTTGCTGATATAGACGGTCAGCGTCGCGCCCTTTTCCAGCTCGGCGCCCGCCTCCGGGTCGGTGCGGATGACCTTGCCTTCCTCCACGTCGTCGCTGTATTCCTCAACGACCTCGCACTTGATATCGTGCGACGCCAGCGCCGCCTGCACATAATCGAGCGTCTTGCCGGTAAAGTCGATCACCTTGTAGGTATCCTTGACGTTTTCGCCGCCCGAGGACACCGTTACCGTGATGATCGTACCCTTGGTTGCCTTTTTCTTGCCGTCGCCGTCCGGGTCCTGCTCGAGTATCTCACCGACCGGACGGTCGGATTCCTGCCGTTCGGTCGCTTCCTTTACCGTGAAGTTGTCGGTTATATCCGGGTCGGCCATCACTTCGTCGATATTGCGTCCGATGAGGTCGGGCACGATAATCTTCTCCGACTTGTCGCTGCTGCCGGTGAGCATCAGAATGCCGACCATCAGCAGACTGATCACCGCAATCACGCCGACCGCCATGCCGACCGCCATGCCGGGGCGCTCGGCCAGCTTTTCAAAAAAGCCGTCCGGCTCATCCTGCTCCTTTTTGCGGAAACCGGTGCGGGTGCGGGTCTGGGTGCGCGTGCGCGTGCGGGTGCGCGGCGCAGCTGCGCCCTCAACGGAAGCGGCTTCATGCTCTGCCGCACTGCGGCGCGCCGCACGCTGAATGTCCGCGCCGATGATCTGCGTCTCGCCCGAGTTGTCCTCACTTGCCACATAGTGGAATCGCGCGTTCGGGTCCGAGCGGATCTGCTCCATATCCTCGTACATCTTTTCCGCGGATTCATACCGGCGGCTGATGTGCGCACTCATGGCGTGCATGACAATATCGTCCATGCCCTTGGGAATGCCCGGCACAAACGCACTCGGGATGATCGGCACCTCATTGATGTGCTGCATGACGATCTGGAGCGCAGTTTCGCCCTCAAACGGCAGCTTTCCGGTCAGCATTTCGTACATCATCACGCCGAGCGAGTACAGGTCGGTGCGGTAGTCGATCTTGCTGCCCTTGGCCTGCTCCGGCGAGATATAGTGCACCGAGCCGATGGCCTCCTGCACCACGCGGGTCTCCTGCGCGGCAGCGAACGAGGCAATGCCGAAATCGGTCAGCTTTGCCGTACCGTCCCGCAGAATGATAACGTTCTGCGGCTTAACGTCCTGATGGATGATGCCGCGCGAGTGTGCGTGCATGAGCGCGCGGGCAACCTGCTCAGCGAAGAAAATGGTCTCCTCCCACGACAGATGGCCCTTGCGCTGCAGATACTGCTTGAGGGTGATGCCCTCGATCAGCTCCATAACGATATAATCCGTGCCGTCCTCGCTGCCGACGTCGAACACGGAAACAATATTGTGGTGACTCAGCTTGGCAACGGCGCGCGACTCAATGGAGAACCGCTTGCGGATATCCGGGTCCTCCGCGAACTCTTTTTTGAGCACCTTGAGTGCCACATCGCGCCCGAGAATGGTATCCCGCGCCCGGTAAACGACCGCCATGCCGCCGACGCCGACGATTTCCTCAATCTGATAGCGTCCGCCGAGCATACTGCCGATATATTTATCCATAGTCCGTCACGCTCCCTGCTTTTTACCGAGGGTGAACAGCGCAACGGTGATGTTGTCGCGGCCGCCGCCGTCAAGCGCCAGCTGCAGCAGCGCGTCACCGGCCAGCTCGAGCGTCGGCGCGTTTGCCAGCACCTCCGCGATCCGGCTGTCCTCCGCCATGCCGGTCAGACCGTCCGAGCAGAGCAGCAGCATGTCCTTTTCGGTCAGGCGTACTTCAAACAGGTCGCCTTCGACATACGGCTCCACGCCTACCGCACGGGTGATGAGGTTTTTCTGCGGATGGGTTCGCGCATCCGCCTCGGTGATCTTGCCGCGGCGGCGCATTTCCTCCACATAGGAGTGGTCCTCGCTGATCTGGTGCATGGCTTCGCCGTCAAAGCGGTACGCGCGGCTGTCGCCCACGTTGATAACGGTCGCGCAGTCGCCCTGAATGAGCGCGGCAACCAGCGTCGTGCCCATACCGCGGAACTCCGGCTGCCTGCCCGCCAGAGAGAAAACCGTCTCGTTCGCCTGCTTGAGCGCCTGCGTCAGCAGGTTCTGCCGTGCCGTTTCGTCCAGCGTGCCGCTTAAAGCGTCACCCACCGACTCGATAAAGCTCTGCGCGGCAAAGCGGCTGGCTACGTTGCCCGCATTTGCACCGCCCATGCCGTCGCACACGACGAGGAGCGCGGTCCGGTTGTCCTCCCGCGCTTCGATCTGAAAAATATCCTGATTGGTCGGGCGCACCCGTCCCTTATCGGTCAAGCCGAAATATTCCATTTCACAACCTCCTTCGATTGTGTCTATTTCATGCTGAGATATTAAGGCAACACCGCACAATTAAAGCGGCGGTGCCTTAAGTTTATGCACGAGATGTGCCTTTTCCGTCCTCCTTCAGCTGCCGCTGACGGAGCTGACCGCAGGCCGCATCAATATCCGGACCCAGCTTGCGCCGCACGGTCGCGGTAACGCCGCGCTTCTCGAGCGCCTGCTGGAACCTGCGGACGGTTTCCGGTCTGGACGGCTTCAGCGGGCTTTCCGCAACCTCATTCAGCGGAATGAGGTTGACGTGCGCCGGTCTTCCTTTCAGCAGCTTCGCCAGCAGGTCGGCCTGCCACGGGCGGTCGGTCTTGTCGCGCGCCATCATGTACTCGTAGGAAATGCGCCGTCCGGTGGTGTCGAAATAGTACCGGCACGCCTTCATCAGGCGCTCGACCGGATACGCATCGTTCACCGGCATGATGGACGAGCGTGTTTCGTCATCCGGCGCGTGCAGCGATACGGACAGCGTGATCTGCAGCTTTTCCCGTGCTAACATCTCTATTCTATCAGCAATTCCGCTGGTTGACAAGGAGATATGGCGCTGTCCGATGTTGATCCCCTCCGGACAGCTCACCAGATGCAGGAATTTGAGCACGTTTTCATAGTTGTCGAGCGGCTCGCCGGTGCCCATCAGCACAATGTTGGAGACCTTTTCACCGCTGTCCTTCTGCATGAACAGGATTTCGTCCAGAATCTCGCCTGCGGACAGACTGCGCGTGCGTCCGTTCAGACCGGAGGCACAGAACTTGCAGCCCATCCGGCAGCCGACCTGCGTCGAAACGCAGACGGACACGCCGTGCTCGTAGTGCATCAGTACGGACTCCACGCAGTTGCCGTCCCGCAGACGCCATAAGTATTTCACCGTGCCGTCAACGCGGCTCACCTGCTTGCGGGCGACTTCCGGTACGGTCAGCAGGAAATTTTCCGCTAAACGCGCCCGTAAGTCCTTGGATAAGTTGGACATCTCTTCAAAGGACTCCACACCCTCGTGAAGCCATTTGAAGATCTGTCCCGCACGGAACGGCTTTTCGCCCATTTCCTTCAAAGCGCTTTTCAGTTCATCTATTGATAATGATTTAATTTCAGTCATTATTTTCACCTTTTTAATTGAAAATTGAGAATGGAAAATGGAAAATGACGCTATCCTTACGCGAGTTCCGTCCGCGCTGCGTCTGTGCGGCGCATAGCGCCGTTATTGAATCATCGCGCTTTGCGCGATACC
>OODU01002763.1_pt1 | contig 14567 bp, 10 predicted proteins | sample 1671171 | NCBI WGS metagenome assembly OODU01 (sample SAMN06348129, study PRJEB24527) | human gut metagenome | biome: human gut; feature: ankylosing spondylitis patient; material: feces | host: Homo sapiens | place: China | collected 2015-10
ACGCCAATGGACTGCCGGTAGAAGGAGAGCTTTCGCAAGCCTACGCTGCTAAGACTATAACGGTAAGTGCGACATCGAAAGGTGCAAGAAAGTATTCCAGCACGGCAAAGTTTAAGAAGTCTCCGGCATATAAGAAATATGCATTTTTGCGTAAAGCAAACTATACGAAAAGCTTTGCTATACCGGGGATGAAAACAACCAACGTAGCAGGTTTCGCCAATAATCGCATGTTCCCACAAGGAGGCTGTGCTGCAGGAGCCTATATGCTTGTATCAGCATACGCATATAATGGAGAGGATGAATCTGTCATCTACGTATTAAGCCGGTCTTCAAAATCATATATTACGACGTTGGTTATGCCAAATAAGACAAAAATTAACGCAATGGCGTATGATGGCAAGAATGTGTGGCTGACACAAGGGAAAAAAGTTGTTCGTTTTTCATATGAGATGATCTCTAAAGCGGTAGCGTCAGGGAGCGCATACACGGAATTAGCTGCGTTTGATGAAACTTATTCCATAGCAACAAAAGGTTCTTATATGGCATACAGAGATCATGTATTGTGGATTGGAGCTTATAATTCGAAGCTTGCAACGAGAATGTATGGCTATGTAGTGCAAACCAATACAACAGGTGCAGTATCGCTGACACGTAAATATTATATGGCAATGCCAAATCGAACGAGAGCCGTATCCTTTGACGCGAATGGTTATATGTATGTGGTGAGAAGTTTTCAGTCAAACAACAAACAGTCCGGCTATTTGTCCCAGATTCGCACCTATAAGCCTGCATTTTCGACGCCGGCAGCGTCAGGCGGTGTGGCAAAAAAAGCGTATACGAAGAAGACTACAATTCCACCAAGAGCCTGTGGAAGTATGGTATATGGACAATATTTATATACAGTATTTTCCGGTTGTAAATATTCGAAATGCACTTATAAGGTTGATCGGGTAATTGCGATCAAGTTGACTAGTATGCGGTAGGACATGCGTTGCCTATGACAATGTATGCTTTAAGAGTAAACTGTGATCAGGTTGACTAGTTGTGGTAAGTACATGCATTGCCTATGGCGAAGTACGCTTTAAGAGTAAACTGTGATTAAGTTGACTAGTTGCGGTAAGTACATGTCCTTAGATTATATCTTTATCGCTATAGGAAGATTATAAATACCATCCTTTTTGCAATGGGAAAAGGATGGTATTTTTTTGCGGAATCTGTTACTATAGGGATGGCTTTTTACAATGGCGGGTAGGTGCAGTAGTGGTTAAACTCGACTTTGAATTACAGCATCTATCTGAGTCGGCAGATTTATATATTTGCACACGTGGTATAAATTTGTCAGAATAGCATGTGTGCGGAAATGAGGACAAAATGACAAAGAAAGAGTATGCTGGGTATGAGTATGTGGAAAATGGTGTGTGTGCTGCACAGGGATTTACGGCTAATGGATTGAATTGCGGTATTAATCCGGTAAAAACAAAAAATGATCTTGGAATGATATTTAGTGAGAAGGAATGTACAGCAGCAGCAGTATATACTCAAAATAAAGTGAAGGGTGCACCTATTTTGGTGACGAAAGCAAATCTTGCGCAAAGTGGTGGCAAAGCACAGGCAGTGATCGTGAATTCGAAGAATGCGAATACCTGTAATGCCAATGGTGTAGAAGTGGCAAATGCCGTTTGTAAGTTAACAGCTGACGAATTGGGGATTACAGCAGATCGTGTTATTGTTGCTTCAACCGGTGTCATCGGAGCACCAATGTCTGTAGAGCCGTTTGCAAATGCTATGCATGAACTCGCAGAGGGATTAAGCATCGATGGACACGATGCTGCAGCAAAAGCAATTATGACAACAGATACCGTCCAGAAAGAGGTGGCAGTAGAATTTCTTTTGGATGGTAAGAAATGTAGACTAGGTGGCATGGCAAAAGGCAGCGGCATGATCCATCCTAATATGGCTACCACTCTTAACTTTATCACGACGGATGTGGCAATTTCCGGAGAAATGATACAGGCGGCATTATCAGAAATTGTTAAAGTTACATACAACTGTTTGAGTATAGATGGTGATACTTCCACAAATGACATGGTTAGTGTTATGGCAAATGGTTTAGCCGGAAATGCAGAGATTACCGAGAAAAATGCTGATTTTGATCTGTTTAAAAAAGCATTGTACGTTGTTATGGAGAATATGACCAAAATGTTGGCAGCAGATGGAGAGGGTGCTTCTAAATTTTTAGAATGCTCTTGTGATGGCGCACCGGATCAGGAAACAGCAATTGTTGTGGCGAAGAGTGTAATCCGATCCCCATTGTTTAAATGTGCTATGTTCGGAGAAGATGCTAACTGGGGAAGAATCCTTTGCGCAATTGGTTATGCGGAAGCGGAGTTCGATATTGACAAAGTGGCAGTAGAGTTGGAGTCAGAAGTCGGAACAGTAGCAGTATGTAAAAATGGTGCAGGGGTTGCTTTTTCCGAGGAAGAAGCGGCCAAAATATTGAACAAAGATGAAATTTATATTCATGTTCATTTGAATCAGGGCGAAGCATCTGCTAAGGCATGGGGCTGTGATCTTACATACGATTATGTGAAGATAAACGGAGATTACCGCTCTTGATAAACGGGGACAGCCATTCCAGATAAACAGGGACTGTCGCTCCAGATAAACAGGGACAGTTGTTCCGGATAAACAGGGACAGCCGTTTGTGATAACGGGAGTTTATTATTCCTGGCAAACGGACGGAAAGTTAAGTGCTGTGTGCCTCCCAAAACTTGAGCAAGTGTTCAGTCATAGTCTCAGGGGTGACTGTATAATGCGGAAACCACTCACGTGGGAAGAGGGATTGATAACTGCCCTGCAAAAAACGATCGTCTAATAAAAGGATACAACCATAGTCCTGCTCGGTTCGGATGACACGTCCGGCTGCTTGCAGGACTTTATTCATGCCCGGATATTGGTATGCATAAGAAAAACCATGTCTGGTGTTTCTTATTGTTGCTTCGTCGTTTTCAGAACCTGTTGAAAATGATGAAATTTCCCCGTCAAAAAATTGTCGATAGAGTTCATTTTCATTGCAAACCATTGGTAGACCTGTTCCCACAATCACAGCACCTATCAGGCGTTCTGCCTTCAAATCTATTCCTTCGCTAAATATTCCGCCCAAGACGCATAATCCTACAGTCGTTGTGGTGGGAGATTCTGAAAAATGCGCCAGAAACTCTTCTCGTTCTTGCTCATCCATTGTGGCATTTTGTGTAAGCAGAGTCAGATCTTGACTGGCATCAGAGGAGGCGATCATATCATAGATATCCTGCAGCATCTTATAGGATGGAACAAAGACCATATAGTTGCCCGATCTGGCATGCACAAATCGTAATATATAGTCTACAATTCGGGCATACATTGCAGCTCCGCGTCGACTGTATTTAGTGCTGACATCCCGACCGACCAGTAATAGTCGGTTGTGACCAGGGAACGGCGATGGGGCATAGATAGCGTAATCTTCAGGGCGGCTTGCAAGTTGCTCTCTATAGTATTGAATAGGAAGCAGTGTTGCAGAGAAAAAAATAGCGGAGCGTCCCATGGCAAGGTACTGTTCCAGGTTGGCAGATGGATTCATACATTGTAAATGAACACAGAAATTGCTGTTATCATTATAGTCGCAATAAATCAGATAGTGTTCATCAACCAACTCATATACATTTACAAAGGAACGGATGTTAAAGTAAAAATCCAGTAATTGGCTAAATTGTTCCTCCGATAATTTTTTCTCACTGAAAGAGGGATCTTGTAAAAACTCATCCATTACACTTTGAAGTCGAAGTAAGCGTCCTAACAAAGCATCTGTCATAGACAGTGTGCAGATGAGAAGTTCGTCACATTGTCTTTTCAGATCTAAAAGTGCACGATTTACACTTTCTAAAGAAGCTGTGATCTTTTTGCTTTTGGTTTTAAGGAGACGTTTGGTCTCTAACACGTCTTCTTTGATCAAAACTGCAGAGTACATATCGCGGGCACGGTCAACCAAATTGTGTGCTTCATCTACTAAAAAAAGATTCGCTGTACTTCCGGCAGCGCCATCTGAAAAAAAGCGTTTGAGGTGGCTATCCGGGTCAAAGGCATAATTATAGTCGCCGATCACAGCATCGCACCAAAGAGAAGCATCCAGACTGAGCTCGAAAGGACATACTTCATGCTTTAAGGCGTATTGCGTTATGATATCACGAGTGATCTGTGATTCGTGAGTGATAAGATCATATACGGCATCGTTAATACGGTCAAAATGACCTTTGGCACGTTCGCAATTTGCCGGATGACAGTTTGCTTTCTCTAGAATGCAGATTTTATCTTTGGCAGTTAAGGTGATACTTTTGAGGGCTGCCTGGTGGTTGGCCAGAAGTGCAAAGGTGTTTTCAGCAACCGTACGAGTAATCGTTTTGGCGGTCAGGTAAAAGATTTTCCCTGTCAAATGTTCCCCCATTGCTTTAACGGCGGGAAATATTGTTGCAATTGTTTTGCCTACGCCGGTAGGGGCTTCGATATAGAGCCGTTTTTGTCGTAGGATAGATTGGTAGACACCTTTCACAAGATCGGCCTGTCCGTTACGATATACAAACGGAAATTCCAACGGGCGTATAGAGGCATCGCGTTCTTCTTGCCAGTGTATCTGCCAAGCAAGCCACTTTGCGTATTCCGTTAATAGTGTTTCATAAAATCGGTGAAGGTCCTCATAGGTGATCACTTCATAAAAATAGCGGATATCTTCCGTGGGAATATGACAATAAGTGATGCGGATACCAATGGATGAAAGGTGTTCCTGTGAGGCATAAATATACGCATAACATAGCGCCTGAGCACGGTGAACGGCAATGGGCTCGTACATTGTGTGTACATTACGATATATGCCTTTGATCTCATCAATAAAGTCAGTAGGTGCCTCGGAATCATCATGAATTATAGTGCGGCATGGGATTATCGGATGGGTATGCTCGGCCTCGGTTTCTAGGGGGATCTCGCTTGAAAAGTCAGCAAAATCGTACAGCCTTGGAAGGAGAGATTTCGGGAATATGCCGTCAGCGCGTCCTTCCACGGATATTGCAAACGAAAGGTTATCATAGCACACAGAGGATGTGTATTTTAATGGGACTTCGGCATGGTATTGTGATCCCATCTGCTTTTGCAGCTTTTTGTGAATGCGAGTGCCTTCCTGCATAGCATCAGTATCTCGGATGCCGGTAGAAGAAGATACAATATCACCGGAGCGTAATATAAATTCCACCAAGTCACGGACAGATACTTTACATGTGTGCATAAGAGCCTCCTTCCTGGACTACTGTAATAGTTCTTCCAACATATCTCGATCCCACAGAACAACACCTATTTTATCTGCCAGCTTGCGTGCGCTTCCGGTAAAATATTGGTTGGTAAGTACCATTGCGACATGGCATTCGTAATATGCACGCCCGGCATAGACCTGTTGTACAGCATCAATACCAACCGGGGAGTCATAACGTTTGCACTGGATCGCGTAAGTTATACCATCGCGTCTTGCCAAAACATCTACACCAAAATCAACACTTGCCTGTGTATTCTCTGCAAATTCGAAACCGTTTGCTACCAGTATATCACAAGATAGTGCCTCGAAATCAGCACCGGATATCTGGTCAAGGTCGCGGGAGTGATAAACACCTTTGCGGAAGATGGATCTTTTATGTGACAGGCATATGATCCTATATATAATGAATAAGCTGCTCAGTCCACAAAAAGCTGCTCCGGGAGTTCGTAAAGCAGTAGGTGTTCCCTTGTAAAATAAAGACAAAAGACAACCTAGGACAGCTATCATGCACAAACATGTGGAGATTGCTAAGCGGATAGTAATGTAACGAGGTCTCATACAAACAATTCCTTTCTTTTGGGGTATTAGTAGTATAGCAGAACAAATGTTCTTTGTAAAGAGAAATGTTGTAAAAAAAATTAAAAAAATTATTACTTGACATATGTTGTAGGTGCGTGTACGATTGAATTACTATCTTTTTTGTGCTATAATAATCCTAAAACATCGTAATTTGAATGGAGAAACAGCAAGGCTATTATTGTAGTACCGGGAAGTATATATGAGAGGATAATTCAACATATGTAGATGTTGATCGATTCATTACAGATAAGAAAATGGAGGATAAAAATGGTAGTTCAGCCAAAAGTTAAAGGATTTATGTGCACGACGGCGCATCCGGAGGGATGTAAAGAATCAGTGAGAAGACAGATTGAATATGTTAAGTCTCAGCCGAAAGCAGAAGGCCCTAAGAAAGTACTTGTGTTGGGGGCGTCTATGGGTTATGGGCTCGCAAGCCGAATTGCACTTACATATGCTTGTGGCGCAGATTCTATCGGTGTTATTTTTGACAAGCCCGGTAAGGAGAAGAGAACAGCCAGCGCAGGCTGGTACAACACAGCGGCGTTTGAGCAGTTTGCACAGAATGATGGTCATTATGCGAAGTCAATTAATGGAGATGCGTATTCTCAGGAGATTAAAGAGGAGACGATCGTATTGATCAAGAAAGACTTTGGTCAGGTGGATATGGTGATCTACAGTCTTGCAGCACCGCGTCGTAAGGCTCCGGATGGGGTGACATATCGTTCTGTTTTGAAAACAGTAGATAAAGAATTTACGAATCAAAGTATTGATTTGTTGACAAATGAACTCACCACAGTAACGATTCCGCCTGCGACTGAGGAGGAGATCAATGATACGATCAAGGTTATGGGTGGCGAGGACTGGATGCTTTGGATGGAAGCATTGCAGGAAGCAGATGTGTTGGCGGATGGTGCGAAGACAGTTGCATATTCCTACATTGGACCGGAGCTTACGTATCCGATCTATTATGATGGAAGTATTGGTCAGGCAAAGCAGGATCTGTATCGCACAGCAGATAAAATCAATGAACACATACAGGGAACAGAGGCATATGTTGCAGTTAATAAGGCGGTGGTAACACAGTCAAGCAGCGCAATTCCGATCGTTCCGTTGTATATATCAATTCTATTCAAGGTGATGAAGGAATTGAATTTACACGAAGGCTGTATTGAGCAAATGTATCGACTTGTTCATGACAGACTTTGCGTGGAGGGGGGAGTGCCTACGGATGAGAATCATTTGATTCGTATGGATGATTATGAAATGAAACCGGAGGTTCAAGAGGAGGTTAAAAAGATCTGGGAGAAAATTTCTCCGGAAAACCTATCAGAACTAACGGATATTGATGGGTATTGGCAGGAGTTTTACGAAATATTTGGATTTCGTATAGAAGGCGTGGATTATGATGCGGATGTTAATATTCAGACATCAATTCCGAGCATAATTTCTGCAGAATGATCTTGAAATACTCTGGTTGAAGCGGAAGGTGTAGACAGTGAGATTGGAGGTGCTAGTATGAACAAGGTAATCACAATTGGCAGACAGTATGGCAGCGGTGGTAGAGAGATTGGACAGAAAGTAGCAGAATATTATGGAATTCCATTTTATGACAATGAATTGATCACCAGAGCCGCGAAAGAGAGTGGTTTTGCAGAGGAAAATTTTGCAAAAGCAGAGGATCGAGCGACAAACAGTCTGTTATATTCTCTTGCAATGGGGATCAATGTGTATGGCAATCAGGATTTTGGATTCAATGGATTATCGTTGGATGATAGAATTTTTTTGGCACAATCGGATGTCATTCGTAAAGTGGCAGATGAGGGACCGTGTGTTATTGTTGGCAGATGTGCCGACTATGTTCTCAAAGAGCGGGATAATATTGTCAATCTGTTTGTGAAAGCATCCATGAAGTTTCGAATTGATCGAGTGATATCAGAATATGGAGAAGCACCGGATAAGGCAGCAGATATCATATTGAAAAATGACAAAAGACGAGCGAATTATTACAATTACCATGTAGGTGAGAAATGGACCAATCTTAATAACTATGATATGGTTATACGTAGTGATTTTGTTGGCATCGACCAAACAGTGGAGTGCATTTGTAAGTATTTAGGGGAAAAATGATCCAGACGGATCAAAAATTGCAAATTGGTGTCTGACGGCCCCATAATTTGCAGGGCTGTGGGAGAAGGGAGGATTATTATGGAAACTTCATTAAAGGCAATGAGAAAATTGACTAGAGAGAGTGACCATATTGTGTTGATCAGTGGACTTGGCGTGGCACGCGCAGCGGGATTAAATGGCGTTCGCGCAGAACATATTGCATATGATATTGAGCAAAAATATGGATACTCGAATGATGAAATTATTTCATCCATGTTTTTGTCAAAAAGGGTAGAGATATTTTACCAATATTATAAGGAGATCATACTAAATTGCGCATTGCAACCGACTTCGATACACGAAGGTGCTTTGCGTCTTCAGCAGGCAGGAAAGCTTGATGCGATCGTGAAGCGAACGGTATATCCATTATATGAGATGGCTGGTTGCGATGACGTGATAGAGCTTCATGGTTCTGTGGAGAAGAACTATTGTCCAAACTGTGGTAAGGTATACGGATCAGACTTTATACGACATGCGGTAGGAATACCGTCATGTACGAAGTGTGGTGTGCCATTGCGGCCCGGATTTACTTTGCTGGGTGAAATGGTAGACAATGGCAAAATATCGGCTGCAGCAAATGCTGTAGAAAACGCTGATCTTTTACTGATCGTTGGAACATCAATAAGATCTCCGTTGTGTTTAAATTTGACGAAATACTATAAAGGCGATAAAATGCTTCTGTTAAATACCCACGAGAAGGTAGGTGATGATCGCGCCAACTATCGTGCTTATGGGGATTTATGCGAATTGTTTAAGTATGTGGCAGACATTCCTCTTCCGCAGAATAAGAAAAAGAAGCAGAAAGACAAAATTCAGGAGGCAGAAAAGAATGAGCAAGATAAGAACAAGATTTGCACCTAGTCCAACAGGACGCATGCATGTAGGTAATTTGAGAACCGCATTGTATGAGTATCTGATCGCACGCCATGAACATGGAACGTTTGTACTTCGTATTGAAGATACCGATCAGGAGCGTTTTGTGCCGGAAGCGTTGGATATCATTTATAATACAATGAAACTTACCGGATTGCAGCACGATGAAGGACCAGACAAAGATGGTGGTTATGGTCCATATGTGCAGAGTGAACGTATGAAGACAGGTGTGTACTTGGACTATGCTAAACAATTAGTGGAAAAAGGAGAGGCTTATTACTGCTTTTGTACGAAAGAGCGTTTGGAAGAGCTGAGAGCATCCAGTAAAACAGAAGATGGCAAGGAAATTGCAAAATATGATAAGCATTGTCTGCATCTTTCCAAAGAAGAAGTTCAGGCAAAGCTTGACGCAGGGATTCCTTACGTTATTCGTCAGAACAATCCGACAGAGGGAACAACGACCTTTCATGATGCCATTTACGGCGATATTGAGGTAGATAATGCAGAACTTGATGATATGATCTTGATCAAGACAGATGGTTATCCAACATATAATTTTGCGAATGTTGTAGACGATCATTTGCAGGAGATCACTCATGTAGTGCGAGGCAATGAGTATCTTTCATCTGCTCCAAAATATAATCGTCTGTATGAGGCGTTTGGCTGGGAAGTGCCGGAGTATGTACATTGTCCAACCATTACAGATGAGAATCATAAAAAGCTTTCAAAACGCTGTGGACATTCATCTGTAGAAGATTTGTTGGATCAGGGATTTTTGCCAGAGGCAATCATTAACTTTGTTGCGTTACTGGGCTGGAGTCCGACAGAAGACAGAGAGATTTTCTCACTGAAAGAGCTAGAGGAAGTGTTTGATTACCATCATATTAGTAAATCTCCGGCTGTTTTTGATATTGTAAAACTGCGTTGGATGAACGGTGAATATATCAAGGCAATGGATATGGATGCATATATGGAGCATGCTCTTCCGGTTGTTAAAGAAGTGGTGACGAAAGATTACGATCTTAAGAAGATCGCTGAATTGCTGAAGACGCGTATTGAAGTATTTCCGGATATCAAAGAGAAGATTGATTTCTTTGAGGAATTACCAGAGTATGATGTAGCGATGTATACACACAAGAAGATGAAGACCAACACAGAGAATTCATTGGAAGTGTTGCAAGATATGTTACCACGACTGGAGGCAATGACAGATTTCTCAATTGATGAGATTGAGGAAGTATGCAAAGCCTATATCGCAGAAAAAGAGTTGAAAAACGGTCGTGTACTGTGGCCGCTTCGAACTGCAGTTTCCGGCAAACAGATGACACCGGGCGGTGCATATGAGATTATGGAAATCCTTGGAAAAGAGGAGTCGCTTGCACGTATCCGTAAAGGAATTGAAATGCTGAGCGAGGCAGCAGATGAAGAATAGAAGATCAAAAGTAATTCATACAGGGGCAACGTTAATGCGTTGCCCTTTTATTGAGTAGGAGGATTATGAGGGAACTAAACGAAGAGCAGAGAATTGCTGTATCGCATTTTGCCGGACCGATGTTAGTTTTGGCGGGACCTGGTTCCGGAAAGACATATACAATTACAGAGCGTATCAAACGATTGGTTAATGAGCATGATGTAGCTCCCGGCAATATTTTAGTCATTACCTTTACGAAAGCGGCGGCTGCTGAGATGAAGCAGCGCTATTTGGCAGAGGGAGGCAAGGGCGGTGTTCAATTTGGAACATTTCATGCGGTTTTCTTTACGATATTAAAATATGCTTATCATTATAGTGCAGATAACATTATACGTGACGAGATGAAGTATCGTATTTTGCGGGATCTGGTTGCTGAAAGCAGATTAGAAATACAGGATGAAAATGAGTTTCTGGTGGATCTGACTGCGGAGATCAGTCGTGTGAAAGGAGAGCGGATAGAGCTGGAGCACTATTATTCGCCGATCTGTCCTGGGGATACATTTCGACAGATATTTACGAAATATCAACATTGCTTAGAGAAGAAGCGGCTTATTGACTTTGATGATATGCTGGTATATTGCTACGAACTTTTGGAACAGCGGCCGGATATTCGCGCACTGTGGCAGCAAAAATATCCATATATTTTGATCGATGAATTTCAAGATATTAATCGTGTCCAATATGAGACAGTTAAACTGTTGGCGCAGCCGAAAAACCATCTTTTTGTAGTAGGAGATGACGATCAATCTATATATGGATTCCGAGGAGCACGACCGGATATTATGAAGCAATTTCTGGCGGATTATAAAAACGCACAAATATGTAAGCTGGGTGTAAACTACCGCTGTAGTGCCAATATTGTAAAAGCGGCAGGGAATCTGATTGCCCATAATCAAAATCGTTTGCCAAAGGACATCCTCGCAGCGCATGAGGCGGGAGCTGAGGTCGAGAACCTTTGTTATGAAAAAAGTGCTGAGCAAAATGAAGCGATACGGCAGCAGATTTTGGAGTATCGTAAAAAGGGAGTTTTGTACAGGGAAATGGCAGTACTGTTTCGAACCAATCCTCAGGCGCGCGGACTGACGGTAAAGCTGATGGAGTATAACATTCCTTTTGAATTAAAGGAGCATTTGCCAAATTTATATGAGCACTGGATCGCAAAAGATATATTGACCTATATCGAGGTGGCGCAAGGGGCAAGGGAGCGAAGTAAGGTGATGCGTATCATTAATCGACCAAAACGCTATGTACATCGGAATGCTTTTACGGAAACTTATGCAGATTTTGAAGAATTAAAATTATTTTATGAAGATAAAGATTGGATGGTTGACCGTATAGAGCAATTACAATCAGACCTTGCCATGCTGGTGTCGCTAAAACCATATGCTGCCATTAATTTTATTCGTAAGGGAATCGGTTACGATGAATATATTCGAGAATATGCAGAGTACCGGGGAATCCGCGCTGAGGATATGTTTGATATATTGGATGAATTACAGGAAGATGCGAGAGCGTGTGAGACCACGGAGGCATGGTTTGACTATATAAAACAATATGGCGAGGCGCTGCAGGAGCAAGAAAACAAAAAATACGAAACCAAAGAAGATGCGGTACAGCTATTGACAATGCATGGTGCCAAAGGATTGGAATATGAAATCGTGTTTCTTCCGGATGTCAATGAAGGTGTTGCTCCTCACAACAAAGCGGTTTTGGATGCAGATGTGGAAGAAGAACGACGACTTTTTTATGTTGCAATGACGCGCGCAAAAACAAAGCTAATTATGAGCTATGTAAAGACCAGACTTCATCATGAAACTGATCCGTCGCGTTTCTTGGACGAGATATTTCCGGAATCTGCCAAAAGTCAGACATAACAGTAGCAGGCGAACAGTGGAATCGGCCAAAAGTCAGACATAACAGTAGCAGGCGAACAGTGGAATCGGCCAAAAGTCAGAAATGACAGCATTATGCGAACAGTGTGGGAAATGATCATTAATTAACTCAAAAATAAACTTTCCCCGGAAAAAATCAAAAAAAGGGTGTAAAGATGCGCAAGGTATTGTATAATAAGGAAGTTCGAGTGGCTTTGAAAAGCAGCCAACTTTGCAGAGAGTAGTTTGGAGAAAACAAACGATATAGAAAGTGGCTTTGAAAAGCAGCCAACTTTGCAGAGAACCGTTTTGGAAGTAACGAAATGAATGGAGGAAAATATGGCACTTAGTAAAGAGGACATTTTTAAGACAGGTCCCTCTCCGGAAGAGGAAAAATATAATACTGCCGTAGAACTGATGGATGCAATCGACTGTGTCGAGAGATTTGAGAGAGCGGTAACGTCGCTTCGCTCCGCAGCCGCCATGTTTGAGGAGTTGGGAGATTATGAGGATGCCAGGAAGCGTCGTAAGCAGTGCGCAGATAAGGCAGATCAGATAGAACGTGAAGGTTGCGAGAAAACCTTACAGACGGCGAAAGATATGTATGACAAAGCAAAAACAAAGAGTGACTACATTGCTGCAAATAGCGAGTATCGGAGATTAAAGAAATTTGCAGCATATGCAGATAAAGCAGAAGCAGGAGACAAAGCTTGCCATGCGGGGATTCGCAAGATTGAAACGCGCAAGGTGTATAAGCGTCGCGCTATTGCATTGGCAGTAATTGTTGTTATCTGTACGGTGATCATGGTAACTCCATTGTCGTATATCGTAAAAGGTTTTGGGCATAAAATGCTTGGCGATTACAAAGCTGCCATCAATTCATATGATCAGGTAGAATATTTGCCGGGTGTAGGAAAAATGAAGAAATCCTGTTATTACAAGATCGCCAAGAAATATGACGATGATAATCACCATAAGAAAGCAATGAAAGTATACCGTTTAGCGGGTGCATATGCAGATGCAGAACACCGCACAACCCGTTACCAAAAACGCTTTATGCGTAAGGCAGAGATTGGAACTAAAGTATACTATGCCGGAATGCGCTGGATGGTATTGGATAAAGCTCTGTTAGGGGAAAAAGCGATGTTGATTCGCAGCACACCGCTGAGTAAGGATGAATTGCCATCCGGAAAAGAGGGCGAGAATCTAAAAGGCAAGAAATTGACAGAGTTCCTGAATGGAAAATTTACGAGTGCTAATTTTAGTGATCGTGAAAAGGTAATGATGGGAAAAGAAATTACGGCAAAAAAACGTGCCGGTATGCAAACGGTTGAGACCAAAAAAGAAGATATTGTTAAGAATCCAATATTTGTATTGCCGGAAGATACGATTTCAGAATATAAAGACAATCTTCCGCCCAACTGGGATCCGAATGGAATCTACCCGGTTGTATGGGTAAGTTTCCGATAAATTGAAACAGGACCTGCGTGACGTGCCGGACATGTGTTTATCAGGATCTGCGTGACAGGCCGGGCATTTGTTCACCAGGACCTGCGTGACGTGCCGGTTGTTAAATCGTTATACTGGAATTAGAAAGTCCCTGGATATACTTACGGTATTCCAGCGGGCTTTTTCCTGTTTCAGCCTTAAATTTTCTTGAGAAATAATTACTGTCTGAAAAACCGCAGAGTAAAGCGATCTCTGTGATCGAAAGATGAGGATTTTGCAGAGCTTTCATAGCGGCCTGAATGCGCAATATCGTCATATATTTTGTAGGACTAATGCTGTATATGCGCTGAAAGATCCGGCGGAAATGTCTGGAGGACAATCCGGAATACTGTGCCAGTTCTTCGATGGATAAATCTTCATTGTAATGATTTTCCATATAAGCAATAGTATTTGCGATGGAAACAACCTCTTTACTGTCAGATTTTTGGGACACGTCATAAAAACGTGATAACGAAGTAAAAAGCTGTGAGAGCAGACTGATGATCATTGTCTGATAGCCGGGGAGCTTAGTTTCGTATTCATTTTTGAGTGAAACGATCAACGTGTGGATTTCTTCATATTGTGCTAAGTTCAACGTCAATTGTCGCTTAAAACCTTGGGTTTTGGTTAAGGTGGGTTCAATGACAAAAAGTGCATGAAAGCCTGCCGTTGTTTTAATATCACTTTGATAGTCCAAAAAATAGGACAGGTGGAACATGATATTACATATATGAAAATTTTTGGGGTGTTTTTATCCGTGTGCATTATTATTACTTATCATAAA